>Ga0208263_100192_pt1 | contig 24542 bp, 14 predicted proteins | sample LakWasMet28_LOW6_2_FD_183872 | JGI IMG/M metagenome (GOLD analysis project Ga0208263, IMG submission 183872) | Freshwater sediment methanotrophic microbial communities from Lake Washington under simulated oxygen tension - Sediment Metagenome... | ecosystem: Environmental > Aquatic > Freshwater >... | reverse complement strand
TGGGATCGCGCCACGCGACCGATCGGCCCCGGCCGTCGCATGAGCGCCGAGAAGGTGGCATTGGCGGACGCGCGGCGGTCGGCCGCCGAGGAGGACTTCTTCGTACGCGGTGCGCAATCCCCATGGCAGTAGCCATTGCGGGGACCTGGGACGCTCGCGGTCATGCGACCACCCAAACCCTCCCCGGTGACGCCCGACGCGCTCTGTCGTCGCCACGTCGAAGCCCTCGCCCGTAGTGGCCAGACCGTGCCCGCCTACGCCCGCGAGCACGGCCTCAAACCTGACACCCTCTACCGTTGGCGGCGACGCTTTCCGCCGAGCGCGCTGGAGCCCGCCGCGGCGACCCCGCGCCTGGTGCCCATCACCGTCGAGGTCGAGTCCGCTTGCGAGGTGGTGTTCCCCGACGGGCGCCGACTGCGCTTCCCGGCCACCCTGCCCGCGGCGACCCTCCGCGCCTGGGTCGGCGCGCTGGGGGCGTCGTGATCCTGCTGCCTGCCACCCGGCCGCTCTACGCGGCACTCGACCCGGTGGACTTCCGCCGCTCCTTCGACGTGCTCATCGCCATCGCTCGCGACCAGCTCGGCCTCGACGCCCTGCGCAGCGCCATCGTCCTCTTCGTCAACCGCGATGGCTCGCGCTGCAAACTACTTTTCCACGACGGCTCTGGACTCGTGATTCTTTACAAGAGACTCGACGCCGGCCGCTTCCACCTGCCCGCCGCCGTGCTCGCGGGCGACCGCTCGGTGCGCATCGAGCCGCGCGAGCTCGCGCTCGTCCTCGCCGGCACTCCTCACCGCTGACGAAATCATCCCCGCCTCGGAATTCTCTCCCCGGCCACCGCGTTGGAGCGGGCATGCAGGGCGACGAGGCGATCGTGATCGTGGCGCTCCTCCAGGGCCACATCGCCGCCCAGGAGGTCCTGCTCGCGGCGCGCGACGCGACGATCCGCGACCTGCGCGTGGAGCTCGAGCGCAAGGCCTTCGAGATCGCCCGCTTGCAGAAGATCGTCTTCGGCGACCGCCGTGAGCGCGTCGATCCCGAGGCGCTCGTGCTGCCCGGTGTGGACCTCGCGCCCAGCAACGACACCGCGCCCGAGGAGCCCGTGGCGAAGCGCCGCGTGAAGGCGCACGAGCGCGACGTCTCCCGCCGCCGCCGAGCCCGCCTCGCGCTCGACCCCGCGTGCGTGACCGAGAAGCACGTTTACCTCGACCCCGCGCGGACCACGTGCGCGTGCTGCGGCGAGGCGCTCGCAGTGATCGGCGAGGAGCGGCGCGAGGTGACCGAGCGGGAGCCCGCGCGCTACCTGCGAATCGTCACCCACCGGCGCAAGATGGCCTGCGCGGGCTGCAAGCAGGGCGGGGTGCAGATCGCGCCCGCCGAGGATCCGCCCGCCACGGGTGCCGGCGGCGTGGGTGCGAGCCTCGCGGTGGACATCGCCGTGATGCACTTCGCCGATCACCTGCCCTTCCACCGCATGGCGGGGATCTTCCTGCGCGAGGGCCTCACCATCGACCGCAGCACGCTCGCTCGCGTCGCCGCGCGCGTGTCGGACGCGCTTCGCCCGGTGGTCGATCGGATGGAGCGCGAGCTGCTCGGCAGCGACGCGGTGCTGGGCATCGACGGCACCGGGGTGAAGATCCTCGCGCGCCCGCACTGCGCCCGCCGCACGGTGTACGTGCGCCACGGGGCGGGGCACGTGGTCTACCGCGCGCTGCGCGCCGCCGACGCCCCGAGCGTGCTCGAAGGCATGGAGGGCTTCGGCGGCGTGGTGGTCGGAGACGCCGCCACGGTGCACACGGGCACGGTGGCCGCCTCGATGAGGATCGACCTCGCGCTCTGCAACGCCCACGCGCGACGAGGCTTCTACGACGCCCGAGGGACCGACCGCGCTCGCGCCGACGTCGCGCTCGCCTTCTACCGGGAGGTCGCGATCGAGGAGCGGCGCACCGCGGCGATGGACCCGCTCGCGCGCCGCGGTGAGCGGGAGCGGGTGCTCGGCCCGCGCTTCGAGCGCTTCCACGCCTGGCTCGTCGAGGAGCGGCCGAAGCTCGGCCCGCGCAGTCCGATGGCGGAGGCTTTCGACTACGCCCTCCGACACTGGAAGGGACTCACGCGATTCCTCCAAGACGGCCGTGTGCCTTGGACGAACAACGAGAGCGAGAGGCTGCTGAGACACCTCGTCGTCGGGAGGAAGTATGCGCAGCTCCCAGTTATGCGGAGCGATTCGCCATCGCAGCCGTGTTCGCAGCCGCGGCACGTCAAGGGCAGCGCATATTCACAGCCCGTCGAGGAAGGCGAGCAGGTCGTCGCTCGGAGTGAAGGGCGCCTTGCACGGGACTGGTTCCGGGAGCGCGGCGAGCGCACGTCGCTTCATCTCGAGGTCGGCCTCGACGTAGCGGTGCGTCGTCGTGGGGCTCTCGTGCCCGAGCCAGATGGCGATCACGGTGAGATCGACGCCCGCTTGCAGCAGATGCATCGCCGTCGTGTGCCGGAACGTGTGCGGCGAGATCCGCCGACCGCGCAGCGACGGACACGTCGCAGCCGCCTTCTTCACCGCGAGCCGCAGCCGGTGGGCGACGTCCGAGCGGGTCATCCGCTGACCGCCGTGGTTGGGGAAGAGCGGCGCGGGCCGGAGGTACCCCTGGAGTTGGGTGCACCTCGGCCGACTACTGGAGTAAACTAACCCCTCCGCGAGCGGCGTCTTTCGGGCTCCCCCGGCCTCGTCCTACACCTGCGGGCGGAGGTCACCATGTCCCGACGCCCGAAGACCGCTCGCGGAGGGGTTACTCCCCATCGAAGACCGCACGCTCATCCGAAAACACGGGATGGATCGACGCATCCAGGCCGCGGCGAGAAGTAGGGCGCCTCGGGGGTGACCGACGGATGCCCAACCGCCGTCACCCGCAGGGAGCGCCCAACCGACTTTTGACGCCGTAGCGAAATTCAGTGAGCTTCGATCTACCGGGGGTGGGGCTCCAGCAACGCACGAACGAGGGGCAGAAGATTCAGCCCAATCAGCAAAAACAGATGAGCTGTGCTTTTCGATAAAAATCTCCCCTTATAGTACGAGTAGCAGTCGCGCTCGAACCAGCCTCGCACAAAGACGACCGCGACGATCGATCCAACCGCCCATCCCAAACCGAGATTATCCGCCTCCGCAAGAGAGGCGATCGCGGTGGTCACGCAGAGAGCGTACAATCCGATCACCTCCCCAACGAAGCAGACCGCGGTGAAGATCTTGTTGCGGTCCTGGCGCTCCATATCCGCCTTGGAGGGCGGATCTCCAGGCTTCTTCACTCGAGTATCGGGCGCCTGCAACGCATCTCTCCCGCGAACCAGATGAGACTCGTACTGATCCGCCGCCCCCGGATGTTCCTCACCAAGTGGAGTATTCTTCCAAAGCGAATCGACGATGCTATCCCCGAAGGCCTTGAGGCAGATGCCTGCCACGACGATCCCTCCATGAACGATCAGCAAGCGATTCATAGTCGTCTCGGATCCCCTCAGTGCTGGCGAAAGAACTGAACATCGAAAGCCCTCTCGGTCGACCCACCGTACAGCGCCGACTGCGGAGGCGGTGGCAACAGGGGGCTCGCCCGCACGGACCATCTTGCCCCGAGCACGACCTGAGCGGTGCGACGCACGTCTGAGTCCGGACGTGCAATGAACACCCGGCGCGTGGCTTGAAACTGAATCATGGTCGCCCTCATGCCATGGTTTGGATCCACCCCGCCTCGATACCCACCGCAGTGCGAAATCAACGAGAACGAATGCGTCGGCGCGACGATGCCAGTGTCAGAATCTACCAGCGTTCCAGCTCCGTGAGCGATCGACAGATTGAACTCGACCTGAAGGTGCGGAGTCCCGGAAAGGCTCAAAACGAATATTCCGATTGGCACTTCTCCGTCCACCTGCGACGGGCCGCAGCCGATGCCAACGCGGTAGGAAATATGGACATATTTATGGCGCAATATGCACATTTTACGCACCCTCCTTGGATTCGCCCGCGGGCGGCTCGCTGTCACCGAGGCTACCTTGAAGTTTCACGAGTCCCTGCTGGAAGAATCTGAACAATCTGGATGCCGGAAGTGGAACCGCGGAGGTGAATGCGACCAGCTGGGCCAGGAACGCGGGGGCTGGAACGTGAGAGACGAAGCCGGTGCGAAGCGCTCCTGATTCGGTATAGAGAAAGTTGAGCCAGAAGTCACCGTAAGGAGTGTACAACCTCACCGCCTCGGTATCTGGCGCGTTCGCCGCTGCCAGAATCGACTGTCGGCCACTCCGGCTCAGAGGCACATCGCCAAATTGGACTGAAGACGCGGGACATTCCTCCGTGAATTCAAGACCACTCTGCGGCATCTGCTCCCTTTTGATTGTCAGGCAGTGGCCGTTGATCGGGCGGGGGTAGTACAAACTCTTCTTGTGCCTCGAGGTCAGCCAATTTACCTGACTCGCGTAGGTGTCGATCCAGTCGAGCAAGGAATGTATATCAAGCGTACTGTGCCACAGAACACTATAGTAGTCATTTGCAATAACGCTAAGATGGACGATCGGACCGGCCTGATCCGGCAAGAACAACGCGCACGTGTATTCGCTGAAGCCGGGCTCGGACGCCTCGCGAAACGCGAATTGCAGCGCCGTCCCTGAGCTCTGTCCCTCTGCCTGACGAATGGCGTCCTCACGCGCCTGCTCCGCTGCGGCGACGATCTCCTCCAACGCCACCTTTGTTGACGGCTCATTCATTCTGCCGCTGCGAGGAAAGAATCGTACTTTCGCGACGGCGGCAGTATCCGGCAGAAGGCGCCGATACGCCTCCCAGCCCGCGTACAACACCGTGAGATCTCGCGAGTAGCGAGTCCCGGACAGGCGCTTGACCGCGTCGAGAAGCGCTCCCTGAACGTCGTCGTGCTGATCCATCAGAATCACCTTTGGCGCCCTCTGATTGGGCACTAACAGTGATGGAGCGCGCGTCGCCACCGTCATTAAATCGATCACCTCGCGAAGGTCTCGATGCAGACGCCCGAGTCGAACGTACTGCCGCGCCTTCTCCTCCGGAGTACCCGTCCCAAAGCGGGTCCTGAGATAGAGATAGGAAGAGGAGCGAACGAGACCGCGTTCCTTCTGGTCGAGATTTCGCACCGCCGGGTCAAGCGTCCAGGGGTTTGCCTCGGACGCACGTCGAAGCCACGGGCTGCGACCAATGATGTAGCAGACCCGCTTGTGCCTGCGCCAGTTGTCGTTGCTTGAGTACGCCAGCGCTAGATTGAGCGCATCAATTGAATTATCTACAACCTTACTCGGCCGGTGAGCCGACAAGAACTCGTAGACGGCTGTGAAAATATGCTGCTTCCATGGACTCTTGACGAGTTGTTCCTCTCCGTGAAGCAAGCCCAGTGATTTATCTCGAATGTAGCCCGCCAGACGCTCATACCCATTCGCGGCGCTTGAGTTCTTCGCAAGCTTCGAGATGGATGCGGAGAGGCGCTCCCGCGTGGGTAGCTGCGCGAAGACCTCCTCCAGCTTCGGCTGCGTCATCAGCCCAGCGGTCTCATCCAACTGGGCACGCCGTAGCGCAGAAGGGACCGCAGTACTTTGACCGCCTGCGCGTGCGATGTTGTTCACGAGTTCCAGCAGCGTGCCTGCGGGAAGCGCGAGAGGAAGCGGATATTCGATGGCCTCTTCCAGCAATTTGGCGGTCCACGCCCTCGCTGCGTCCTGACCACTGCGGTCGTGTTGCGGCAAATTGATGATGTCGTGCACCTCAGAAAAGTCCACGAGAAACTGTGGACTCAGGTCGTAGGTGATCTCGCGCGCCAGGTCCGCGCTGAGCTCATCGAGATCCTGCACGACCGGAGAGAATGCGCGCACATAGTTAACCAGCCTCTCCGTCAGAACTCCTTCGTTGGCTCTTAGCGCAATGGGGAAGACGACGGGATGGCTCTTCTCTGACTCGACTTGCTCTTCGTCCATGATCATCCCATTGTGGCGTGTGGGGTTGACGGAGAATCGATCTCAGCGCTACACTCCGATGGATCTATCGGACGCAGACCTCTCTCTCCTGCATGATGGACCGAATTGCCATTAGCACCGTGGAGGGAGGTCTGCTTCTTCTCACCCAAGCCTATACGCTTCTTAGCGGTAGGCTTGTTGTGTTTCACAAAAGACTTCATCTGATCCAGACAACAAAACGAGGAAAACCTCAGAAAGCAGTCACAGCATGAATAGTTACGCCATCAGACGTAGACTCCGCAAGCTTGCGCATATCGAAATCGACGAACGATAGCCTCGAAACCGCCGGTCCGCTTATATGAACAACGACCCCTCTGGTTTTTTCGCGATTCCGCGCCGCTCGAAGGACGTCGAGGTTCCCTAGCTCCGACACTCTCGCCCCGGGGCCCACTCCGATGAATCCATGTCGAGTCCCGCTCCGATCACCGACAGAACCGCCCATCAACTCACCACCCCTCCGCGAACAGTGAGGTCTCGTCACAGGACGCAGTGGTCCACGTCGCAACGGCTACTGCAGCAGTCACGGCCCGACCTGCAACTGCCGCCGACCGCACGACAGCAGTGCGCGCCGACGCAGACCGAACCGGTACCGCAGCAGTCTCGATCCTCCCGGCACTCTCCCGCCGGGTTGGAGCAGCAACGACCGCCCTCGCAGCCGCCGCCAGCGCAGCAGGTCGAAGCGGTCGAGCACGCGCCGCCCACCCTGACGCAGGTGCACTGGCCCCCGAAGCAGGAGTTGTTGCAGCAATCGGCGTTCGTCCGACACGCGCCGGAGTCGCCGGCGCAGCAACGGCCCGCGGCGCACAACAGGCTCCCGCAGCAGTCGCTGTTGACGCCGCATCGCCCGCCACCGAGGTTGCAGCAGGTATACGAGGCGCCGGGACCCGGGCTGTTGCAGCCCAGCCCCGCGCAACACTCGGCGTCGCTCGAACAGACCCCATCGTACCGATGCCTGCAGCAGATGCCGTCGTAGCAGGCCCTGATGCAACAGTCCGCGGCAGCGCTACAACCCTGGCCGGTCCGGACACAACAGCGGGCCGTGAAGGGGCTGCACCCGAGTCCGCCGCAGCAGTCCGAGTCCCCGAGGCAGCTGTGGGTGCTCGCAGACATCACTTCGCTGGTGCACGTGCACACCCCGCCCTCGCAGCGACGGCCGCAGCATTCGTCATCCGTGCTGCACGCCCACGCGACCGGCTTGCAGCAGTCCTGTCGGTTCACTCCGCGCGTACACGGCACGCCCGGGCAGCACTGAGCATCCGAGCTGCAGAAGTTGTGGTTGGCGCGCTCACAGGTCTGGCTGACGATGATGTCGGGCGTGTTCACTTGCGCTTCCGCTGGAACGTCTGCCCCCAGCGGAACGTCCTCGTCCCCGTCGAGTCGCATGCCCACGTCCATCGGACCGTCGTCGCCCGCGGCTCGGTCCCTGACGGCCCCGAGCCCGCTGTCTCGCGCGCTCGTGAACGGCACGTCGGTGGAGCACGACGACACGAGGGTGCCCAGCCCGACGAGGATCGGCCCCGTCAGGCTTCGGACGCGATCACCGAGACCGTCTCGTCGCGGGCCGAGGACGCCCTGAGGAGAGAGGGAGTCCGAGCACATCGTCGAGGGGTCCTGGTCCAGCTCTCCGGGTTCAGCCCGCCGCCCGGTGCCCCAGCGAAGGACGAGCCACGTGTCGACCCTTCGACGCAGGCCACGACGACCGCCGGGTTCGCGCCGACCCTCGGAGTGCACCTCAGCGCCTCGCATCCAGGAGATCATATCGAAGCCCGCTGCTCCCCTCGCCCGTCCCGGTTTCTCGAATCCGGCTCGTCCAGACGTGGACCGACCCGTCCAGCCAGCGCGAGACCTGCACCCTCCGCCGCACTGCCACCCCGACCCGCGGGACCTCCTCCTCCTTCAGGCGGAGGGCTCCCGACGACATCCCTCCGGAGGTGGGTACGAGATCCCGGAGGAGCCGCCCGTCGGGGGCCTGGAGCGCCCCATCCGAGCCCTCCATGGTCCCGAGGCGCAGCTCGATCTGCCCCCTCGCGGGATCCCCGAACGGCCAGGGCACGAGCGGATACCAGTACCGGGGCACCTCGGTCTGCAGCCGATACGTGTACGCGGGCGCGCCCTCCTCGCGGGCCGCTGGCACCGGCACGACCGTCCGACGGGTGATCTCGTCGGTGCGCTCCCGAAAGGGCACGGGCTCGCCGATCGCGTTCTGCGCAGTGTGTTCGAGCGCCCAGGCCATGTTCGCCATCTCGTCGCGCAGGAAGCGGACCTCCTCAAGCACGGGCCCGGTCTGGAGGCTCATCGAGGCGCTGGCAGGGAGGTGGAAGAAGGGCGCGACCGGCCGCTCCGGACGGTCGGGATCGATACGGCTGGTCGAGAACATCGACCACTCCGGCACGACCTCGTGCACGGGCGGGATGCGGGTGACGCCGCCGAAGACATCGTGCACGGTGAGCGAGGCGACCTCGCAGACGGTCCCCACGTGCATGTCCATCGGGACCATAAACCAGTCATTGCCGTGGACGATCATGAAGTCCATGACGGCGAGCCGTCCCAGATCGCGCCGGTCGACCCGAACGTCGCCGAAGTCGGAGCGCGATGATTCGAAGTCCCACCACCGCGCGTTGGGCATGCCGCGGAAGCGCACGTGGGCCGGGAGCATCGTTCGGGTCGTCGGCTCGGGGTCGGGGACGCGATCGCCGCCCTCGACCACGTCGAAGTCGTACCAGTCGAGCTCTCCCTGACCCCCAGGATGCAGGCGCAACCGCGTCTCGGAGGCCGACGCATCCTCACCCAGCGCGAGGCTGGCGTCGTACCGCAGACACTCCGGCACCCAGGCGTCGGGATTGCCACCGGCGAGGTTGCCATGGAGGCTGAGTACCTCGTCCAGAAACAGCCCCATCACCTCGTCGAGCGCGGCCGAAAGCGGGTGCAGGCGCGCCCCGAAGGTGCCCGCCATCCCGGCACGCGCCAGTTGCACGCCGTCGGTCCCGCGTCCGACGCAGAATTCGATGAAGCGACGGCTGCTCTCGTCGAGCTCGCGGCCCTGTGAGGGGGACCCGAGCGGGTACTTGCGTCGCACCCAGGGCAGGACCTCGCCCGCCGCGTCCGCCCCGAGCCGCTCGACAAGAAGCGCCTCGAAGAGCTGGCCGAGCTCCGCCGCGAGGGAGACATCTTCCCCGTCGGCGAACTCCTCCATCACCACCCGCTCCAGCGGTGCGGCCGGGAGGACCGGACCGTCTCCGTCCGCGCACAGCAACGGCCGAGAGGGTCGCTCGTTGCGCGGACCCCAGGTGCCGTCAATCGCTGTCCGGGTCTTGAGCGCAACCGACGCCGGGGACGCCGCGTCCTCGCCCTGGAACTCCCCCAGCTGCCACTGGCGCGTCAGCATCCAGAGCGGGTCACGGATCTCCGCCGCGAGCGAGTCCCGGATGTCGTTGGTCGAGGGGCGCGGCTCCAGGCGGCTCCAGCCCGTGATCGAGGTCATCGCGTCTCCTCCGAGGATTCAGGGTCGATGGCGGCGAGCCCCGCGAGGCGGGTCGAAACGGTATCGGCAAGGGGGTTGTTGGCCAGATAGAGCCCCGGCAGGAGCTGCCCGAGGCTCCCGAGCCCGTCCCGATCGACGGCACGGATCTTCGCCATCTCCCGCGTCTCGGTGAGGATGTCGAAGAGCGCGTCCGTCGTCCACGGCGAGCCCGGCACGGGCGGAACCGCGAGGAGCAGGGCCTGGGGCGCCTCGGCCCCCGGATCGTCGTAGTGGAACGCGAGGCCCGTCATCTCCCGGCGGTTCGGGATGAACTCGGTCCACTCGTCGAGCAGCACCCCCGACCAGGACTCCGCGGCCCCGGCCTCGTTCGCCGTGAACATGAAGAGCGAGATGCACCCCGGCGGCGGAAGGTCGTGCGCGGGCGGCGCGTCCGCTGGCCCGGACACGAGCGGCGCCTTCACCGCGGCCCAGTGCCCGTAGGGGCTGGGTTCGAGTTGCGCGACCTCCATCGTGCCGAGGTCGAGACCCGCCGCGCGGGCGTAGAGCGAGAGCCGACGCCATCGCCCGAGCGCCGCGCGGACGCGCCAGAACTGCTGGAGCCACCGCCTCGCCTCTCGGGGGACGACGCCGAGATCGATGGGGTTCTCCGAGGGCGGGCTCTCCCGCGTCCTCCCACTGGCGGACACGAGCGAGAGACGGGGCAGCACCCCGAGCACCAGACGCTTGCGCCCGAAGAGCGCCTCGAGCACCGCGCCCGGAGCGCCGCGTGCGGCCTCGTGCGCCGCGGCCGCGATGCTCGCGAGCGATTCGCCCGCCCGCGGAGTCCGGCCCGACGTCTCGGGCGAAGACACCGCCGCCGCCTGGAGCAGCCGCCCGCGGAGCTGGTCTAGCACCCGCCGTCCCCGCGCAAGGATCGCCGGTTTGGCGTCCCCGGGCCCGTCGCAGAGAGCGCCTGGCAGGTCGTGATTCGCGGCGACCGCGAGAAGCGGCAGGAGCCGGTCGGTCGACCGCATGGCGAGCGCCTTCGAGAGTTCCTCGCAGAGCCCGAGGACGTCGGTGATCGCCGCGCCGATGTTTCGCACCCCGCTCGGGGGAACGTGATCGCTCTGGACCGTCGGCGCGCGCTCAGGAAGGAGCACATCGGGCGCGTCGACAGCCCGGGCGCCCCCGAGGACGGCGTTGAGCGCACGGGCGAACTCCAGCAACTCGGCGAAGCTGCGCCACCGGGACCCCGCCGTCTCGAAGCGGATGACAAGATCGGTTGCGCCCTCGGGGACGTGCATCGCGATTCGCCTCTCCAGCTCCGTACCGAGAGGCGGAGGCGTCGTGGGCACCCCTCGGCTGGCGCCCGCGGCCGGACGCGCCGGGGCCACCTCGTCCGAGAGCCCGGCGGGCTGCTCGTGGGCGAGCGCGAGGAAGTCGAGCGGCCGGAGGCCGAGCTCCGCGAGCCCGATCTCCTCGGTCGTCCGGGAGCCGCCTCGCGGGACGTAGGACACCGGAAACACGATCGGGCGCGGGTCGCCGAGCAGCCGCCCGACCCACCCGTCGAGGCCCGGGGCCAGGTGCGCGCGAGGAGACAACTCCGTCGGCCATCCCTCGCCGGGCGTGAGCCCGACGGGCACTCGCAGCATCACGCGGTGGGTGACCGGAATCCCACCGCGTGGCGACCGGACGACCTCCGGATCCGGTGGACGGGCGCCACGCCCCAGCGCGTCGAGCGTCGCTCCAGCGCCTCCCGGATTCCCCCGCACCAGCTGGAACACCGACTCCGCCGTGAGCAGGTCCCCCACGGCGTCGAGCGTCTGCACCAGCTCCTCGCAGACCGAGTCCAGTCGCCGCTGGGTCTCGACGCTCCGGATCTCGAGGAGGCCCACGGTGCCCGTACCGCTGGCCACGCAGGCCGCGTGGAGAGCGAGACCGTCGAGCACGTGGCGCGCTCCGGCCTCCTCGCTCGTCGCCCCGGCGTCCGTTGGCCGGACGGCGGTGATCGGGAAGCGCTCCCGAAGCGGCTCGATGCAGACGTCGAGGCCGAGGTCGTGCAGCGAGCGCTCGACCTGGTACCCCAGCACGGCTGCCAGCATCTGCCCGCTGCGCAGGGCTTCGAGCACCTCCTCGGCCCGGCGCACGCGCGCCGAGGAGAGGTTGATCCGGAAACGCTCCGCGCTCTCCCCCCGATGGGTCAGGTGCGCGTTGAGCAGGACCGCCCCGGTGGCCGCATGATCGAGGGAGGGGCCGTGTACGAAGCCTTCACTCGCCGGTCGATGGGGATCACGGCGTCGGAGCTTCTCCACCCAGCCGTAGGCGCCGAGGTAGAGACCCGTCACGCCGTCGGCTCGGGCCTCCTCCAGGCGCCGCGTCACGAGCGAGGTCACCCACGCGTCGAGCCGGTGGGACGAGAGGTCGAGCGTCTCGGAGAGCAGGCGCTGCTGCTCCGCCGGGGCGCACCGGTTGATCCGCTCAAGCGCCTGCGCGTACGGCCGGAGCGCGGCACCGGTCCAGTCGTCATCCCGGGCGTCGGGGTCCAGTCGGAACGCACCGAGGCCCCCGGGCAGGGAGCGCAAGCGTGCCCAGGGCGTCCTCGCCGAGGCCGGATCGGCCGGGTCCTCGACCACTTCGATCTCGCGGTGAACAGCGCGCAGGCGCCGCTGCGCGTCCGAGAGACCGGCGCGTCCGGCCTCCTTGAGGGCCAGGGCCTCGTCGCCGACCCGGACCATTTCGAGCAGGGTCGCGTGACGGAGCAGGGCCGCGAGGAGGGAGCCCGAGGGCGTCGGAGCGCGCAGCGTCTCGGCCGTCGCGCCCAGGATCTGGCCGATCTCGCTGGCCCGCCTTGCGGCCTCGTCGGGCGCCTGCTCCGAGCGAGGATCGCCGCTCACCAGGGCCCCCGTGTACCGGAGCGCGCGCTCATCGAAGACGAGGGTCGCGAGGCGCCCGAGGGGGAGCCGCACTCCGGCCTCCGCCCGGGCGTGATAGGCCCGCAGGAGCAGCTCCACGATCGCAGGATTCATCCCTGGCACGAGTCCCAGGGCGAGCAGCGTGGTGTCCCTTCCCAGCGCCTCGCGCACCCGCAGCTCACGCAGGCTCGCGTCCGCGCCCAGGATCTCGAGCAGGTCGCGGTCGGGATCGTCGGGCATGCGTCCGACGTGGGGGAGGTTGGCCGTCCACCCGTCGGTCGCCCGCGCGACACGCACGAGCCTCCGTCCCTCGCGCAGGAGACCGAGGAGCGCCACCTGGAACTTGTCCGTGGCTGGGACGGCCCAGCGGGTCAGGGAGGTCACTGGCAGGATCCCGTAGGGCACGGCGCCCACCCGGAGGGCGGGCAGTGGCCCCCGGCCCCGGACGTGGCGGATGAAGTGCTCCCGGGCCGACCAGACCATCTCCGGCACCACCGTCGGCTCGAGGATCTGGGAGAGGAAGTAGCCCAGGGTCGCTGGCCAGAGCGCGAGATTCATGTCGGCCGCAGCCGCCTGCTCGCCTCGGTCCTGGCCCTCGATCCGAGCGAAGACAGAGGGCTCGACGCCCAGGTATCGGGCGACCTTGGCCCCATCGGTGAGGTACGGCTCCCCCAGGAGTCGCGATCGGTCCGCGGGGCGCACGACACGGAGAGTCTCGATGCCGTCCGCGGGACGCTCGACGCGGAAGCTGTCCGCATCGCCCTCGTCCGCGGGAGGGAATCCGGCGGGTCGCTGCGCGGTGTTGTTGGTGGGCGTGCCCTGCGGGACGAAGGCGAGCCCCCGCGAGTAGTGCTGGACGTCCAGGAGGCGCGCGAGCTCGACGGATGCGTCTTCAGGGGACGCGTGGCTTCGAACGCCGATCACCTGCACCTGGTCGAACCCGAGCTCCCAGTCGATGGCGGTCAGGCCCCTGAAGGTGACCGCCATCCCGCAGGCCTCGGCGTGCTCGAAGTCGACCGTCCAGCGCGAGCCCGCATCGAAGAGTTCCTCGTCGGTGGCGGACCGGCTCACCCCTGGGGTCGACAACGATCCCGCGGGGGGCGGGGTCAGGGTCAGGGCCAGCGGCATGAGCACCGGACGGGAGGTCGTTCGGTGCTGGCTGTTGCTGGGATTGCCCGAGTGATCGTAGGAGCGCTCCGCACGAACCTCCCAAGCGTCCGGCAACATCCACGCCTGCACCGCGCGGGTCCAGGAGCCGGTGCGGGTCGCGTCGAGGCCGGTACGAGCGGGATCGGTGTTCCGGACGATCCAGGCGGCGCGCGGTGCCTTGTAGGAGGCGACGAGGCGTCGCCACCCCTCCTGGGCTCGTTGCGTCCGGTCGGGGCCTCCCGACACGGTCGCGCTGAGCTCGTGCCAGAATCGATCTCCGTCTTCGCGCTCCCTGGGCGTCAACCCGATCTCGTGGGAGTCGGCGAGGATCTCATCGGGGTAGATCCGCACCCGAAGACACTTCTCCTCGCCGATCAGGACGAACCGGGTCTCGAGGCGTACCGGAAAGAGCAGGATCGGGCGATCGGACTCGAAGCTCGCCAGGATCTCCCCGGGCTCCCGGTTCGATCGTGCTTGTGGCCCTGGGGCTGGCGTCAGGCGCGGGGCGTCCCGGAGGGGCTCGGCCTCGGGGGGCCGGGGCCCCCGCGGAGTCTTTACGGACGGGACGCGCAACGCGTCCTTCAAGGACACCGGAAGGGACCGGTCGCCGGAGGCCTTCCCGAGAGAGGGTCTGGACGCTTCCTCCCGGAGGAGCGGAGGGGGGCCGGACAGTGACGGCGGGACCGAGGGCGGAACGGCCAGCCCTGGCCAGGGCATCTCGTCGGCCCCTTCCGGGTCGCTCCACGAGCCTTGCGGTGCAGGCGGCTCCTTCCAGAACGAAGCGGGCTTCGCGAGAGGGATATCGACGAGCCGTTTCGCAGGCTCCGGAACGAGCACCGTCTCCGGGAGATCCTCCCAGCCGACCTGAGGCAGGCCGAGCGCCTTCTCTTCCGACTTCGAGGGCTTCGTGCCCGATGCGTCGGCCGGTTCGCTTGACTCCCCTTTGGCCCATCGCGTCTGTGATTCGCCTTGAGGCTCGGACGGGTCCTTCTCCCAGGTACTCGTCTGCGACATCGGTGCGGACGTGGCCGGCTTCGAGGGCTCCTCGATGGCGTCCTGGGGGCTGCCGGTCCCTTCCTTGGCCGATCGGGGTGTCGTCGCCGGGCCCGATGGCATGCCGCCAGGGTCGTAGGGAAGATTCCACGCCGTCTGGGTCGGCGCCTCCCGGACTGGGAGCGCCCCTTCCACGATTGGGAGCGCGCCCTCGGTGCCGACCGGCGCGAAGAGCTCGCTCGGCGAGCCGACTCCCTTCTCCGGGCGTGGCGGCACCAAGGCGTCGACCTTCTGCGTCGACGGATCCGACGTGCCCTTGGACGAAACGACCTTCGGATCCGACTTCGAACCGTCGTCCGAATTCATGACGCACCTGAGGCGGGCAGAGAGTGCGGTGCATCGTCCGTCATGGTGAGAAATCGCTCCGCATCGAAGAGAACCTGCAGGGGTTGATGGAGCAGGCCGCTCGCCACCTGCGCCGAGGTGAGAAAGGCCGACACCGGATTCCCAGGTACCAGGGCCGAGGCGTCTGCCGACGTGACGTAGCGCGACGCGGCCGGGAGCGTCGGCACCGACGGGCTCCGGAACGAAAACCTCGTTTCGCCGGGATGCTCCTGGATGACGAAGTACCAGTGCCCTTCACGCAGCATCTGCTCGCGCGTTCGAAGGAATCCCAGGAAGGTCACGTCGGGGCGCATCGTCCCCACGAACCAGGGAAGGAGTTCGAGCGGTGAGGACTCGCGCGTGGCCGTGGATCCTTCCGGATTCTGGAGCGCGTAGACGACCGTGGAGGGAAAGCGTTGGAGCAGGTCGCCCCGGAGCAGGAGCACCAGCGAGTCGGTCGCGTCCCGCTCGCCGTGCGAGCCGAGCGCCGTGGACCGGTGCCACCGATCGATCGGCTGGATGTCCAGCGGAGGCGTGCCGACACCGGTGTCGATCGCCTTCCAGAAGCGCCGGAAACAGGTGCCGCGCTGGTCGGTGGGGTACTCGTGCCAGAGCAGTTCGCGCCCCATCTCGTGGTTCAGGCCGACCATGTACGCCTCGACGAAGGCCCGGTTCGTGGTGAGCAACGAGACCGAGTTCACCGGCACCTTGTCCAGTCCCGGAAGGATCCACTCCTGGGAAAGGTCCCGAAGGGGCTCGTACATGGGCTGGAGGAACTCCGGGTGGGCCATGACCGGCTCCAGGGGGTCCATGGCGTTCTGGATCACCCCAGGCCCGAGGGTCAGGCGACTCCGGATCGACTCCGTGATCGCCACCGCGGGATCGAGCGCCGCCAGAAGCGCCGCAGCGAGCGCGTCCAGGTCCACCGGCGGGACGGGCGGCGGCGGGGACAGGACCTTCTGCTGCCGCGCGCGATCGATCAGGGCCGCGCGAAGACTCGCGGTGGCAGCCTCCGACCGGATGGGCGCCGTCGGATCGTTCGAGGGGACCTTCTCGGAGGAGGACGCCACGCCGCTGCGAAGGAGGGCCGACACGGCCCCTCCGTCGAGCGGAGTGATCGCTCCCACCCGCCCCAGGGCACGCGCCGCGAGCACGATCTGTCCCAGCAGAGTCGACCGTCGCCCCGCGTCCTCGAGGCCTCGACGGGCGTCGGCGTCCAGGGCCTCTGGAAAGTCCGCGACGGCACTGGCGGTCGAAGCCGACCCGGCCTCCCCGCGCAGGACGCTCAACGCCGTGACGAGCCCCGAAGGCGTCGGGGGTGGTCGGGCGGCGGCGAGCTTCCCCTGGTTCATCTCTTCGAGGAAGGGCGATGGAGGGAGGGTGGGATCGCGACGCTGACGGCGACCGAGCGGGCCGTTGCGGCGGGACAGGCGACGCCATTGCGGGTCGAGCGTCCCGGGTACGATGGGGCTCGCGGCGAGTTCGGCCGCGACCGTGCGCGCGCCGTACCGCACATGCGCGTGCGCGGCCTCGGTCCAGAGCAGGAGGGACTCGGTCCCCATGGTCTGGAGGTCCCGGCGGTAGAGGCGGCACGAGGCCTCGCGGGAGAGCTGGGTCAGGCGCAGCGTCTCGTTGATGCGACGAATGTCGGGGAGCTGGGCCCAGGCGCCCGCCAGGAGCGCCTGCTGGTGCTCCTGCACCACCTGGGTGCCGACCCCGGCGGTGATCCGCTCGCGCACGTCCAGGTTGAGCCGATCGAACCAGTCCGGAAAAGGACCCGTGGGCGCATCCACCCGATCTCGGCCCCCGAGCCACCGGCCATAGAGCGGTGGCCCGACGAGCGGGCGATCCCCCTCGCCCCCGGCCCCCTCCGCGAGGCGACGTTCGATCGCCCGGGTGGAGGCCGCGATGCGGTTGAGGCGCTCCTCCAGGGAAGCGTCCGAGCGGGTCGCCCCCGCGAGTTCGATCGCCTCGTCCTCGCTCCGAGGTTCCTCCTTGGTGCGGGCCGACGGCCGGATCGGCATCAGGGCACCCGGCAGGGCGAGCCGGGTGACGGGCGTCGTTCCTTGCAAGGCCTGAAGCGAAGGGCCGGGACGGGCCGCGTCGATCGCCCGGGTGCCGACCTCCGGCGGAAGTGGCGAGGCCGCTTCGAGGCGGCGCACCAGGGTCTCGAAATCGCCATCCGCGCTGGTTCCGAAGGTCCACTGGAAATACACCGGGAGCGTGAGACCGCCCGCCGGCACGGACGTACCCGTCCAGGCCGGACCCGTGTCGGTCGGCTGGAGGGTGCCGAGCGCCGCCCGACAGGCCCGCTTGTAGGTCGGCACGAGGAAGGCCGTGTAGCGCGTCCGCTCGAGGAGCAATCTCGGCGCGAGGAGGCGGGCGATCGCCCGCCCCGGATCCCGGCGGACCAGCGCCGCGAGGGCCACGTTCCGCGCAATGTTCCCCGCAGTGGCCCGAGCGGGGTCGCCAGCGACCGCCTCCGCGGCGCCCAGCGCTTCCTGCGCCTCGGGATCGGCAGAGACCTGCACGTGAGCCCAGGCCCACGCATCCGTCAGATCCGGGAGGGCCTGGCCGGCGGGGAGGTTGATCGACGCAAGCCCACCCTCCCTGGCCGAAGCCGCGAGCGTGAACTCCCCTTCCGCCAGGACCACGAGGCAGAGCCAGGGCTGCAGGCGGTCCGCCTCGGGCGCTGCGGGTGTGTAGCGCCAGGGCAGATCGGGCTCCGAGAACTCCACGAAGGGCAGGAAGTTCGCCTCGGCGTCGCTGACATCCCGCGTGGGCGAGACGCGACGCACCACCCGCTCATCGAGCCCCGTCACGTCCTCCGGGCCGAACATCGGGAGAGCGACGGTGACGGCGAGTGGTACCGCCGGGGTCGCGGCGGCAGGGGGCTCGACGGTGCGTTGGAGCTCGAGCGTGACCCGGAGCGACGCGCGAGGAGCGGTCGGATCCGAAGGGGTCGCGATGAAAGCGCCCAGCCCCTGACGCATCCAGGGCAGGAAGAGCGAGGGCGGAGGAAGGACGGGCGGCATGATCAGGACCTCGACTCGAAGGAGGGCACCACGAGGAACTGGCCGCGCGCGGAGGGCAGCGCCTGGAGCGCTACGGCGGCCTGCGTAGGCGACGCCGTGGGCGCAAAACCCGCCGCGACCTGGAGCGTGTCGGCGTTCGCCAGCGTGTACGTCTCGGGGGACATCTGGACGAGCGGAACGGACGTCGGCGAGGGCGCGAAGCGATCGAGTCCCGCGGCGGCGAGGGACGGGGCCTGGACGAAGCCCTGGGCCGCGAGCATCGCCTGTGAGGTCATGCTCTCCAGTGGTGCGACCTCTCCCGTGCGTGGTGAGCGAGCGTAGGTGCGGCGAAACTGGATGGGGCGTGAAGCCGGCACGCCCGAAGCCATCATCGCGCCTCCCACCCGAGCCCCCGCCTGCATGGGCTCGAAGGATGGACGGGAGAGCTTCTCCGCGTCCGTCAGTGCCTGGAACTGTCCCGCCGCGAAGGCGCCCGTGAGGGCCTCGGTCGCGATCTCGGTGCCGCTCCCCGCGGCCTCACTTCCTCCCAGGCGAAGGGCGCCGAGCACGATCCGGGTCGGCGTGGCGACATGGCGCTCCCCAAGCTTCGTGATCCGCTGGTTGAGAGGAAGCTCCTTCTGCTGAACGGCCAGTCGGCTGAAGGGATCGAGACGGAGCTGCGCGGGGTCCCGGTCGGACGCAGCGAGGGTCACCCCCCGCGAGCGTCCCTCCGGGAGGGGCGCGCTCCAGTTGCGAACGTCCCCGAGCGCGGGCTCGAGCAGGGTCCAGGGGTCGAGCGTCTCGGTCGGCGCTTCGAGCGAGGGCGCACCGAAGGTCGTCTCGAAGTCGACGCTGATGTCGAAGAAGAGGATCGTGATGCTCGCGCTCCCCTTCACGTGCCACGGCCCCGGCCCCTCGATCAGCCCGACGACCGAGACACCCGCGAGCACCGTGCTCCCCCGCCGCAGGGCGACCCCGGCCGCGAAGTCGAAGCGGAAGTGAAAGGGAGAAAAGATGAAGAGGGCGTGGAACTCGAGGTACCCGAGGATGTTGAAGCCCGCCGCCTCGGCGTAGATCTCGGCCCGCGCCCCGACCTGGAGGGTGTTCGGGGTGAGGGCGAAGTAGGCCGAGAGGCTGATCCGAGGGTTCGATCCGCTGCCAAGCGACAAAGCCAGTCGGCGCAGGGTTGGGAAGTTGGGGGGCGGCTTGAAGGCTGGGTTGAAGCCCCCGATCGAGAGGGCGAAGTCGGCCTCGTCGCCCCAGTGGAGCCGCAGGGCCATGTCTCCTGAAAGGGCGAAGGGGCCCACACGCGAGTCCCGCAAGCTCGCGTCCATCCAGAGGCGCTTCTCGCCCGTGTCGAGCCCGCCGGCGATGTCGATATGCAGCTCGACAATGGCCGCCCCGGGCTTGGGGAAGGTCGCCGAGAGTTGACCGATGAGGACGACGACGATCGGTGCAGGGAGTTGGAGGATGACGCCGAGGTCGGCCGTGACGAGGATCGGGGTGCCCCAGCCGAGTTTGAACATCGGGCCGAAGACGTAGCGATCCTGGGTCGGAGGGAAGACGGTCTGAAGGGCCGCGACGAGTTGTGAGGCCTGTCCGACGGGATCGCGCGGGAAGAGGAGTGGGGCGAGACTGCCATTGCGCACACCAGCCTGGAGCGCCGAGAAAGAAACCGACCGCTGGATGCCGCAGAGTCCGCCGACGCCGCCGAGGATGAATCCGAAACCGAGCTGAATGGGCGTGAACTCAGCTGAAATGACAATGATGAAAGAGTAGTTGGGAACACTGCGTGCGCGGGTGTCGAGGACCCCAAAGGCACGGAGAGCGACCTCGCCGACCGAAAGAGAAAGACTGCCCGTGTATCGGCCCGTGGACTCGTCGTGAGAGATGAAACCGCCACCAGAAACAGGCCCCGCATGGACACTGACTCCCACTCCCTTAGGAGAGCTAAAACCAAAAGCCGGACCGAAAAGGCTTCTACCGTCAAGTCCTCGGAAACCCACGCTAGCCCCAAGCCCTGTAATCGCAAGATCACAAGGGCCCAGCCGAGCCAAAACCGAAGCAGACACTGCAACTCCCCCACCTCCAGTCTCAGGCTGAAAACGAAAACGCAAGTCCCTAAAACTCACTGAACCTGCACCAACGCTCCCTCCAGCGGTGGAGCGACCCGACGAGCCTCTCGGATCGATAGAAAAATAGAACCCTCTCGAAGATGAAAGCCCCAACTGAATATCAAACACAAACTCTAAGCCGTCAGGGAAAATAGATAACAAGAACGAATCACCGACAGCAACCCGGACGCCGAATCCTCGAATCAAAACAACAAGGCCAGCGGAGCCATCAGCCCACTGGAATGCAAGCCCGACTTTCTCAAAACGAACACGAACAAGTCCAAACTCCAGCAGGCGGCCAGCAGTCTCGAACAAATCCAGAGATCCGCGCTCAAGCAATGATACCGAAAACCGGATTACATCAGATATCACCACAACAAATCGACCCAACACGACCGAGCCACGATTGATGCCAAAACGGACGATCACTCCATCGTTTGTCGCTCCTCCCTCGAGGGAAAATCGTAGGTCGGACGTGCGATCTTGAAGCCAAAGACCTGAGAAATCAATGTCACCATCGTGAGAGGCTGATGCGAGAGTGCTCGGAGACGTGATCAGAGCGCCCAGGCGCCGAACCAGAAGGGTCCGTGCAGACCGAGAACTCCAGTATAGAGTCCGAAGTCGCTCAGTCAGCGATTGAGTCCCAATCCACGAAAAATCACAGCGCGCGTCTCCAACCGATGATGCCATGTCCCATGGCTGTCCTGCGCCATCGAGTAGGACGCCGGAGATGGTCAAGACTAGGGCCGCGCGGGGGTACGTCACGAGCAAGCGATGAGTCACCGTCGTAGCTAAGATCTCAAATAGACGCTCCAAGTCCGTGCCCGACACGCCACCCCCCAAGGCCATCAATGCGTCAGAATATGTTGCGACGCTGGACTCGCCCGAGTCCAGCGTCGCAACCGCAGTGAGAATCTCGGTTACGACAGAAGTTTGGGGAACAACCGTTCCACCTTCCACTACCTCAGTTTGTTCATCTGCGAACCGCGATGCCGCATCGACAAGAACAGATCGGAGAAACCAGACCAAGCCGTCAACGGTGCTCATCACGTGCCGCCGACGGGTTCAGAAAGGTCGATCTGACTAGCGAACCCACTATCCTCGATCACAAACCCGCTCCTTTGACCCCGAAGAATCTCGCCTAAGAGTCACTGAGAACCACGAAAAAGAGGCACTCTACATCTGAGTCATCCCCCGATATTCTTCTTGGATTCTCGCGCTTTCGGCCGCAGGGGGATAGCAGCTCATCGACGCGCTGGCGAATACACGCAGGAAAACGCCTGGAATCCAGGCAGAATGCCAGATGACCCCTCAAATTCAACATGGCAAAATAGGAAGCCACTCCTCCAGCAACTGATCTCACCACATACAGACGCAATCAGAGCCAATTGACAACCATATCCATCGACCATGCAGCACCGGGTACGCGATGGGCTGCTCCTGCGAGAGTTCAGTTTCCGGCGACGAATCGCGCAACACCGCGAGATCTCGTCGGGGCCCGGAATCAACGATCAACGGGTCTATTCCGGGCCGCAAACGACCTTTCGCGGAGTTACGGGAATCTGAGCCGCACAGTTGACGCGCGCGAGCGAGATGAACTCGAAACCCGGTTCTGCATGATCCATTGACATTCCAATTCAACATCAACCGCTCAACGTCCAATTTATCGAAATCGCGCGCCACAGTCCGGCGGGCCGTAGCGACGAACATACTTCTCCAGTTCCCGACTGGGATCATCGAAGAGCCGTATGTCCTCATGTGGTAGTGGCCTAATAACAGCGTGAGGAGGGGCTACCGTCAACTCAGGATGGCTGATCCAGGCTTGACTTCCACCCATGGTATTGTTTCCTGTCGAAGCCTGAAAAACAGCGTAGCGGCTATCGCGATAGAAAACCGATCCCGAGATGGCGTCCCCAACCAACATCGCAGGCTGCCCGCCTGCTTGAAATGTCGTGATATCCGCAGCGAGTTCGTCGGGTGTGAAGGGAGTCACAACCCCAAAACGGTAGAAGGAATCTGAGTACTCTGGGAGCCGACGAAACAATGCGGGGCTCCGCACCGCCTTTGCACACATGAGATCAACAAAACGCGGAAGTCGCCCAACGAGAGATCTGAGCCTGCTAGCAAGGACGTCAGACCAATAGCGGTCCCACGCGCCGGCCAGAAAGCCTAACAGTCTTCCCCCAGCTTCACCAGAACCGACTGGAATACATCGAAGTATGGCATACGAACGAGACAGGCATTCGTACCAATTGGCAGCAGCAGCAAGACGACTCCACTCCGCAGCACTACTCGATGGGTCAGCGAGTCGAGCCAAGTCCGCAATGGCCCGTTCGAGGAGGTACTCACTCACAAAGAGTGTCGGCGAGCGCGTCCGAGTACTGGCCGTTCCAGAGGTACCGTATATATTGAATAGGAATAGGAAAGCGGTGGACCAATATGAGCAGGATGAAAAAGTGATCTGCGAAAAAGGCACCCGCACCCTTGGAGTAGAATATATCTTGTGTTCATGGCCATATTGTTGCCCCTGAAGGAACAGATGAGCGTGGCCCAACTCGTGAAATAGTGAGTAGTAATCACCGAGTTCCCCTTCCTGGCCGGTATCGCCAAAGAACCTTCTTCGTGGGTTCAGGTGAAAATCGAAAATATACAAAATTACTACAGCAAACTCATCGTCACGAGCCTGTTCGAAATCTTCCAGATTCAAATTTCGACCGCCAGCGACTTGCGCTCTCCAGAACGCAAGAACATCCGGGCGACTGAATGTAGTTATTCCACCGTAACCAAATGCGCCCATTTGCTGCATGGCCACTGGCTCAGGAAGCACCTGCCCATCGAACACACGCGTCCCCGATGCGATACTATAGAACCCGAGAGGAGGAAAGTTTGCAGGTGCGGCTGCTTCTGCCGGAGGCATCACAACCACAATTACTGGCTTGGGAGAATCAACGATATCCATCAGAACCCTGAATCGGAAGTTGTCATCGGGTGCATAGATTGGATCGCTCTCGTTATTGCCTGTCACCATCCTCCGATAGGCTTTGTCCTTCGGCAAACTCAACGCTACATCGTCTGAAGATGTCTCGTACAGGTGGAGGAACGCGCGTACTGCAGGCTCCAATTCAAGCCTCTTGAAGGAACGATCCAGCCTCAATCTGTGCGCCTGCGCACCAGTTGGCATTGGATGAATAGTCCCGTTCACTTCCGAGCGCGACGACGGTCGGAACACAAGTTGCCGCCGATCATGAACAGTGAAGCACGTCTCGAGGATCTCCGACGCTCGGCCATCGAGGAACAGCATATTTCTAGCGACTCCAGATTACGTTCGGCACAATTTCCGAAAACCGATCACACCGTTGAATTTCGCGCCCTATCAAATCCGTTCGAACGTAGAGTGACTGACATACCTCAGGCAACAGTGTCATCGTCGGGCGATAGGTCTCATACAACGCATCAACAACCGAAAGGGCGGCCAAAGATGATCGAGAATGATCTGGAATGTTCGCCCAGACCTCCAAGATCGATGTCGCCGCACGATAGAGCGCATGCCTCAGTCCGACAAAGGGAGTTGCAAGCCAAATTCCTGCGAGTTCGACAATCTGCCTGGCTGCTCGAATGGACTCGCTGAATATCGTCCATACCCGCGTTGGTGTTGGGGAAGTCTGAAGAAAGGATCGTTCAACACCAAGCAAGCGACGATCGACATCTTCAACCGTTCGCAGGGCTCTAAAGGCATCTGCCGTAACACAGGAAGTTTGATATCGTGTGCTCGCGCAATCGCGATCGAAGAAAGCGATGCTCGCTTCAAGAGTGTCCCGTTGAATGTCGCCTCGCTCAAGCAGCAATTCACTTACGGCGAGAACAGTTGAGCGATGGGTTGGATGCGACAGATTGTACCGGCAATAATTCCGTACAACTGTGCGGAGTTCTGGGACAACGAACATCTCAACATCGGCGCGACCGAGACGACCAATTCCCAATTCTTCATGCGGCTGCAGAACAGGCTCCGCGCCTCCTGCTCCGCACAAGATGACAAGATAGTACAGCAACATCACTTCATCCTCTCGTATGGCCTCGAGATATCAGATCGACTCAGCTACTCCACACAGCCTATCGTATACTGGAGTCAACTGCAACGTATCACACTGGCCTCGGCTGGGCTTAGCAGCACACTCGGGGCGCCGTAGCGTCACGTTAGCATCGTCTCGAACTCCGGAGCGCGCACGTAAGATGACTTGGTAAGGACTGCCATGTGTATAGCGTCCTGCTCATGTTCTTGGGGTGCGCGTAGATCAGATCACCTCTGATAGCCACAGCGTTCCGTTCCCCGAGACGAGCTTGACGTTGAGCTGGGAACTGCCCGAGGGCGCAACGAGGAGCCACGCGATGCCCGGGCCCAGGGCGAAGCCATTGGCGGGCAGGTCGGGCGTGGGAATGGTAACCTCGGCGTTGAAGCGGCAGACCGCCACGTCGGGCGCGACGAGGTAGGCAACGTACGTGCCGCCGG
>Ga0208263_100182_pt1 | contig 25224 bp, 20 predicted proteins | sample LakWasMet28_LOW6_2_FD_183872 | JGI IMG/M metagenome (GOLD analysis project Ga0208263, IMG submission 183872) | Freshwater sediment methanotrophic microbial communities from Lake Washington under simulated oxygen tension - Sediment Metagenome... | ecosystem: Environmental > Aquatic > Freshwater >... | reverse complement strand
CCCCACCGCGTCGAGGAAGAGGGTCCCTCCGTCGGCCTGCTTGAAGCGCCCCTCGCGACGCCCGACCGCCCCGGTGAAGGCCCCGCGCTCATGGCCGAAGAGCTCGCTCTCCAGCAGCGACTCGGAGAGCGCCGCGCAGTTGAGCCTCACCAGGGGCTGCTGGGCGCGGGTCGAGGCGCGGTGGAGGGCGGCCGCGACGAGCTCCTTGCCGGTGCCGCTCTCTCCGACGATGAGCACGCTGGAGCGCGACGGCGCGACCTGGGCGACGGTCTCCAGCAGCGCCTTCATGCTGGGGTGCTCGCCCACGATGTGGCCGAAGGCGTTGCGCTCCCGCAGGCGCTCCCGCAGCACGGCGGCCTCGGCCATGAGCCTCGCCTTCTCCATGGCGCGCTCGACCACGGCGATGAGGCTGCCCGGCTCCAGGGGCTTGGTGAGGTAGTTCTCCGCGCCCAGCTTGATGGCCTCGACCGCGGAGTCGATGGTGCCGAAGGCGGTCATCACCACCAGCACCGTCGAGGGTGACGCCGCGCGCGCCTCCTTCAGGAGCCCGAGGCCGTCGAGCCCCGGCATCTTCAGGTCCGTGAGGATCAGGTCGGGAGAGAAGGCCCCGAGCTTTCCCAGCGCCTTGAAGCCATCCGCCGCGGTCTCGGTCTCGTAGCCTTCCTCCCGCAGGATCTCCGAGAGCGCCGCGCGCGCGTTGGCCTCGTCGTCCACGATCAGGATGCGTCCTCTGCTCTCGTCCATCACCCGGCGCACTCTACTCCGCGCTCTCGGAGCGCGTCCCGGAGGTTGCGGAGCCGGAGAGCCCCGGAGGCTCGCCGGTGGTCAGCGGGGCCCCAGTTGCGTTCGCGAGCGATGCGCGTTCTCTCGTCGCATGCACCTCCGATCGCTGCCGTGGCTCGTGGTGGGTCTGCTCGGGTCGGTCGTCGCCTGCTCGGCCGGTGAGGCCTCGGAGGTCCTCGAGCCCGCCGACGACCTCGGCGCTCCGGTCGACCGGGGCCTCGTCGACGCCGGGCTCCGCGACGTCGCCCGCCTCGACCTCGGCGGCGCCGACCGCGCGACACCCGACGCCTCGACGATCGACCGGGCGACGGACGACGCGCCGTCGAGCGACGCGCCGCGAGGGTGCGGGCCCAGGGAGTTCTGCGGCAACCGCCTCGACGACGACTGCAACGGCCTCGTCGACGACGGCTGCGTGTGCGCGCCGGGCGCCACGCAGCGCTGCTACTCGGGCGAGCCCGCCCAGGCCGGTCACGGCGCGTGCGCCTGGGGGACGCAGACCTGCACGGGCACCGGGGAGTTCGGCACCTGGAGCGCCTGCGCGGGCGAGACGCTCCCGGCGCCGGAGTCCTGCGACGGGGTCGACAACAACTGCGACGGCGTGGTCGACGAGGGGTGCCGCGCGTGCATCGAGGGCACGGCCACCGGGGCGCCCTGGCAGATCAACCGCACGATGGGCCCCGTGTGCTTCGGGCGCAGCTTCACCACGCACGGCGACCCGGCGGAGTTCGAGCTCGCCGCCATCCCTGCCGAGGCCGCCGCGGGGTGGTCCGCCGTCGCCGCGACCACCATCGACTTCTCCCAGGACTCCGCCCTCTGCGGCCGCTCGTGCGAGTGCCTCAACGGCGGTGAGTTCACCTACTTCCAGACCTTCTTCGAGGTGTCGGCCAGCTACGTGGTGCGCTCCCTCACGGTGTCCATGGGCGCCGTGGACGACGGCGCGCGGGTGACGGTGTTCAACGACCGCCACCCCGCCGGCGTCTCCGACCCCGGGGCCTACGTGCAGATCGGCGGAACCGGCACCACCACCGACCTCGCGCGCTACATCGCCCCGGGGCGCAACCGCATCGTCATCACCCACCTCGATGACTGCTGCAGCCATCGGGAGCTCGCCGGGGTGCGCGTGGTGCTCAACGGCGGCCCGCTGGAGCGCTGCCCCTGAGGGTCGCGAGCGCTTGACCGCGCGCGCCGATGCCCTATTCCCCTTCCGCCATGGCCGACCCTTCGGAGCCCAGCGACATCCCTCCGGCGATCTCCACCGGAGCCGTCGACGAGTCCACCCTCCTCCCCGTCGAGCGCGACCGTCGCTTCCTCGTTCGCCTGGTGCTGCTGCTGCTGGTGGGCCTCATCGGCGGGTCCTTCGTCGCGATGCAGCTCCGAGGCGCGGCCAGCTCGTGCGGCGCGAAGCTGATGCGCCCCGGCAGCACCGTCATCCCTCCGGGGCCGCGATGAGCTCCCCCTCCGCCGAGCGCCGCCGCGTCCGCGAGCACCTCACCCGCGCCCTGCGCTCGGTGCGCTCGGCCCCGACCGACGCGCTCACCGCCCCGCAGCGAGCCCGCCGCCGCGCCGCCCTGCGCGCCCTCGCCCGCTACATCGCCGCGGGCCGCTTCCCCCTCAACCGCGTCTCTCCCTCCCCGACTCCGGTCTTCGTCGACGAGGGCGGGGCGCGCTGCGCCATGGCCGCGCTCATCGAGTCCACCGGCGACGGTGCGCTCGTCGGGCGCGTCGCCCGCGACCACAACCTCGCGTACGTCGAGCAGCTCCGCGGCGACCCCGCGCTCCGCGCCTGGCTCGACCGCAACGGCATCACCCTCGCCGAGGCCGCGCGCATCCAGCCCGCCTACCACGCGCACACCGACGTCACCTGGCAGCCCACGGTGAGCATCCTCGCCGGTGTGACGGCCGGCGCCTCGACGGACACCGGGGCGCAGCTCGCGCTCGCTCCGGCGCTGCGGGTGGGGGTGCGACGGGTGATCCGGGGGAGCACCGACAGCGGCAGCTCCGTCTACGGCAGCCTCGCGCTCAACCTGGAGTACGCGCGAAGCTTCGTGGTGGGCCTCGGCGCAGCGCACCACGTCGGGCTGGTGCTCCACTGGGAGCCCGACGGCAACACCAGCGACGTGCAGTGGTACCTGCTGGGTGGCCCCATCGCGGCGCTCGACGACGACGGCGCGCCGGGCACGGCGTGGGGCGCCCAGCTCGGGGCGGGCTTCAGCTTCCGCAAGCGATCGGTGCCGTGGCTCTTCGAGGCGATCGCGCAGGGGCTGGGTCAGTCGGCGGGCGCCACGCTTCGAGCGGGCGTGAACGTGGGCGTGATCTGGTGAGGCCGCGCTAGCCGCCCCAGCGCACGCCGTACTGCGAGGCGGGCGCGTCGGTCACCGGGGGGGTCGGGGTCACGGCGGAGGCTCCGGTCGCCTCGGGCGAGGCCGAGGGGCGCGGGTACCGGGGCTGCGCGGGCCACGCGGTGTAGCGCGGCGCGTCGGGCGAGGCGGCGCCGAGGTCGTAGCGCTGCATCAGCGGCGACGGGGCGTCGGGGCCGTTGCGGGAGCGGATCCTCGCGCACTCCTCGGTGGAGATGCGCTTGGGTCCCGCGACGGTGCCGAGGCTGGCGTCGGCGTCCATCAGCAGCCACGGGCGGTCGGGGCCCATGTTGTCCGGGTGCCAGGGCTGGTCGAGCAGGATGTGCCCGGCCTCGTGCGACTGCGTCCAGGCCTCTCGCTCGGCCGCGATGCCCGCCCGGTCGATGAGGAAGCCGTTGCCGATGGACCCGCCGTCCCCGCGCACGAAGGCCTCGCCGATGCGCGTCCCTCGGGAGAAGCGGTTGATCACGATCATCTCCATCGTGGTCACGTCGTCGTCGATGAGCGGCTTGATGAGCGCGCGCTCCTCCAGGGTGCCGGAGGTGCTGTTCTGGTTGTTGAACTCGTCGACGCCGTCGCTGAAGTCCACCACCGCCAGCTCCGCGCCCTGGCGCAGGTCGGTGCTGAGGGCGGAGCCCGGGACGGGCGACAGGGTGGTCCATCGGCCCGCCCGGTCGAGCACCAGCACGTCGGCGCTGGGCCTCGCGCCGTAGGTGGTGCGCGGGTTGCTCGTCACCCTCGCGCGGTAGCCCCTCGCCTGTAGCATCGCCGCCATGGCCATCGCCGTGTCGACGGGGCGCCACCCGGCGCGCGTGACCAGCGGGGGCATCACGACGCCGTTCACCCGCAGCCGCACCTCTCCGCCGGAGGCGAGCGCCCCGTGGTCATCCCCGAAGGCGATCATCGTCGTCGGGGGAGGGTCGACCACCCTGGCCACGTCCCCCGAGGGATCACCCCAGGTCACCCCGCACTGCCCGTACACCTCGTTGGCGATGGCCACCTGGCGACGGCCGATGTCCAGCGCCGCGGCCTCGCTCCCTCCCACCAGCGGCACGCCCCCGCTCGACTGCGCCCGGTCGCGCAGCACCAGCACCCTGGCCCGCACCATCCTCGCCGCCATCGGACCGTCCTCCCGGCCCGGCCTCCCCACGCGCACGTCCGTGGTCGCCTCGCCCGCCACGCCTGCGCGCCGGTAGCGCACCCTCACCCGGTCTCTCAGCGCCACCCGCAGCGTCTGCGCCTCCACCCCGGGCGCCCTCTGGTCGACCTCGTCGCCCACGAGTCGCACGTAGCCCGAGCGCCAGGGCGCCGCCGCGTCGGGCCTCGCCATCGCCACCTCCGCAAGCCGCGCCCGGAGCGCGGTCGGATCGCTCACGAAGGACGCGGGCGTCCCGCTGCTCTCCCAGCGCACCGAGGCCTCGGCGCCGGGCGTCGGGTCCCACACCTCCGCGCGGACGTTCTCCAGGTCGGGCGAGCGCTCTCCCCACGCGGCGCGGCGAGGCAGCGTCTCGTCGTTGGTCACCTGCCGGGAGATCATCACCGCGTCGCGGTGCGCGTACACGGGAGCGTTGTCCCCGTGGAGCACCGTCACCGCCGCCACGGTCACCGCCACCCTCCAGCGCTGGGCCCCTGCGACGAGCTCCACCGAGGCGTCGTCGGGGCGCTCGCTCGCGGCCACGCCGACGAGCTCCACCGTCGCGGCGCCGCGGCGCACGGGCAGGTTGGCGCGCTCCACCAGCGCCCCGGAGGGGTCGCGCACGCGGAGGCCGCCGGTCACGGTGACGGCCACGGCGCCGGTGGGGATGCCCTCCAGGGTGAGCGCCACGCGGTCGTCGTCGGCCGGGGGCGCGGGGCTCTGCTGCGAGTCGGGGACGCCGTCGTCGTCGTCGTCGTCGTCGTCGAGGCCGACGAGGGCGCGCGTGGGGTTGGCTTCGCCGGTGCTCCAGCGGAGCGTCGGGGCCGAGGGTGAAGGCTGCGCGGCCGAGGGCGCGAGGCGGGTGAGACCGGCGAGCAGCACCGCGAGGCAGGGGGCGAGACGCATCGGGCGCGAGGATAGCGCGGTCGGGTGGCGCGGGAGGGGGGCTACGGACGTCCGGAGGTGGGGCTACGGACGTCCGGAGGTGGGGCTACGGACGTCGGGAGGTGGAGGAGCGGTCAGGGGCGAGCTCGGGACTGGAGCTGCCAGAGGCCGTGCTGGACGCCACCGAGGAGGTAGATGGCAAAGGTGCCGTGGCTGGGGATCTCCATCGGCGGATGGGCGAGCTCGGCGCCGGCCACAAGTGCCGCGGCGAGGGAGGCGTCGATGTCGAGGTAGTGGATGGGCATTGGGGGCTTCGAGCTCGAGTGGTGGGTGGGGGCGCCGGGCCGGTCCGTCGCCGTCATCGGATGCCGACGAGCCGCGACACCGCGCCGGACCTGGGGTTGTAGCGGACGACGCAGCACCGCCCGCACGGGTCGCCCCTCCCGGTCCAGTCCGCGGGGTGGCGGTCGTGCCGGGCGTAGACCTCCAGCAGCCCCTTGCCGACCGGGGACACTTCCGCGGTGTACTCGCCCGGTTCGCGGCCGACCGATGCCATCGCCGCAGCGACCGCACGCACGGCCTCGCGGTGCTCCTCCAGAAACGCCTCGACCTGCATCAATCGCAGCATGGGATGGTCATCGTCGTCGCGCCCGCTGGCGGCCAGACGGGTTGTTGTGGCGGGGCGTGAGAGGTCGGCGCCATCGGCTCGCTGGGTGGTCTGCCGGTCACGAAACCACTCCATGAACTCATTGGCGACGTCGGTGTCGAGCTCCAGCGCCGCCTCAGCAACTGCCGGATACCCCTTCGCCGCCGCAATGGCCGCGAGCGCACACGACAAGAACTCCGGTGACCAGGTCTCGACGGCGGCCTCGGCGACCAGCCTGGGCAAGCGCTCCAGCGCCGACGCGTACGCCTGCTCAAGCTCCTGCGGAACCCTCACACCCTTCCTCTGTCGACACACCTCTACCCAGGCGGGAAAGTGGAAGTAGGAGAAGTCCGCCTTGTTGGGAGCCGTTGCCAGGGCGCTCACGACATGCGGCACTGCGGCGAACGACGCGGAGTACACGTCTCCTTGGTGAGCGAGTGAACTCCACAGGGAGAACCACGGCTCCGACTCGCCGACGCCTGCTGGAAGCGAAGCGAGTTGCCGGAGCAATGCTGGCGTGTCGCCCGCTGCGCCGTAGGCGTGCTTCAGCTCGGACCAGAGCGGGCTATCAAGCGGTATCAAGTGTTCCTCCACGATCGACCAGACGGCTGGCCGACGTGCCGCCGCAACGAGCGGGAGACGCGTTCCTCAAGCGGAGTGCGAGCGGTCGGCATCATCGACCTGTCAGGTTGGCCGCGTCGGTATGGTCAACGGCGTCGTTTCGCCGAACGAGATGCCTTGCGGTTCATCGGGCCATGGCCGATAGCCGAACGTGTATATCTCCACGAAGTCCAACCTTCCGTCGCTGACCTTCAGCAGGCTACCGGCCGGCGCATCGAGCTCTCGCAGCTCGATCTGCACTTCGCCTCCAATCATCTCAGGCGGAGACACTGGAGACGTACCGTGAGGATGAGCGAAGTACGCGTAGAGACCAGCACCCGTGAGGGTTACGCGGTCGATTCGAGCTGATCCGAGCTGCTCCCGAAGCGCCCGGTGTACTACCGTGGTCCCGTCGAGGAGTCGCCCTGCGAGGTCGCGAATCAGCGCGGCCAGTCCAGGCGAGATCTCGGCCGTGGTCAGCTCACGTGGATAGTCACTCATGCCCGTCGCCATCTTACGGCTGGCCGATGCGCCGCCGCAGTGGGCGTGACGGAGAGACAGCGGGTGAATGGGGATCGGTCGGTACCATCGGCTTGTTAGGTTGCGTTCCGCTTCCAGTAGGTCCAGGTCTCGACACGTTCGTACTCCTGCGGCGAGAGGTCCCGCGGCGCGCGAGCCCAACGCAGATCTGCATCCTGAACGGGGCGCCACTCAGGGTCACGGGACTCTCCAGCCTGCAACGGCTGAACGTCGCACGAGAAGCGCTCCTCTGCCGCACCCAGTCGCTGGTAGTTGTCTTGGCACTCCATGAGGGATGGCCCGTTGGCGCCACCTCGGTAGGCCGGATCGAGCAATTGCACGCCATCGTCCTGCCAGAAGCACACTTTGCAGATATTGTGAGACCCCGGTGGCTCCGCCAGAGTCCGGTGTCCACAACAGGGGCAGGTGAAACGCTCGTCGCTCATGTCTACCTAACGAACTGGCGCTCGGTTGCAACGCGTTGCTGGGCGGCCCCTCTACTATGCGCAGCAGATTCTTGTGCCGTCACAACAGCTCGGCGCGATGATCCATCGTCAATGTCGGCGGCGAAGTCAGGAATACTTCCGGATTCCAGTCAATCATCACAGCGATATTCACGACCGTGCTTTGGTATGCCCACTCGCGATCATAGCCGAATCTTCCGTTTTGCAAGATCTGGCACCATTCACCAGAGAGAATCGAGGCTCGCTGTCCGTGGGGGCGCTCGGGTGCGCCACAGCCGAAATGGCTCCAAACGAAGGTCACAAGCAGAGGACTCACGTCCGACCGTATCTCGACCCCGGCGAGCTCGCGCTTAGCGTTCGCGAAGAAGTCAGCTTCTTTGACCCGTGGTTCAAACGCGGCCTCCTCGGCGAAGACAACCCGATGAAAGAACGAGTTCTGCGATTGAACATGTCGGACAGGGAGGCGCAAGGCACGAGGTGTTCGGTTCCGCAACGAGGCGGCCGGCGCACCTCGCGACAGCTTCGTCCATCGAGTCCGGAGTTCTTGAACCACGATCATGTCTGGTCCGCCTGACGGCTTGCCGATGTGCCGCCGCAACGAGTGCAACGGGTTGTTGGCTGGGCGTGCACCAACACTCTCCGGCTGAACTGAGTCGATCGTTGGCTCCGCCCCATCACCTGGCTTCCGGCTCGTACGAGAGGTCGCCGCCGTGGCATGAGTATCGGCATCGCTCCCCCGCGACGGGGTCGACGACCAGGGCATCAAAGTCCGTGAGGCAGTCGCCCGCGTTCAAGAGTCGCATCCAGAACGCCCTTCCAAACTGTCGACGGGTCGCGGGGTCAGGGCCGCGATTGCTGAACAACAACACCGCGCGGCCACGTTCGTCCGCGCACAGGAATGGGTATGTCACGTCTGCCCCGCTGGGCTCGACTCGTGCCGCAAACAGACCGATCCGGATGAGGGTGTCTGCCGTGTAGGAAGACTCAAGAATGCACTGAAGTCCGACGGGCAGACCGGCACGGACCCAGCAAGCCTCTCGGCCACGCTGAAGCAGAGGTAGGAGGGCGGCAGGGCCTGTGTTCCCGACGTACTCTGCGAGCGGCTCTGACGCCTGCGGGGTTCCTTCGATCTCGACGTCGGCACAGACACAGAACCACCAACCGTCGGAATAGACCGGCGTCCCGAGTCTTCGTCCGAGCTTTCCAAAGCGAGTACTCGTGGTCCGGGTCACGTCGCTACTCCGGCTAAGACTGGCCGGTGCACCGCCGCATGGGGTGCAACGGGTTGGTGATCGGTGTCGTGGGGGCGGTCGGCACCATCGGCTTGTTGGGCACGCTGCCTCCGTCACTCACTTGTTCAGACGACTTCGCCAATAGCCGGGACGTCGACTCGTATGGCCAAACGCCATCACAAGAACCGATTCATTCTGAACTACGAAATAGGCAACGTACGGAAACCGTGGGAATAGAAAGCTCCGCACCACCCTGCTGCCAGAGACGAAAGGCCAGGTGTTGGGGCTCTCGGCGATTGCATTCAGCACCCGTCCGGCTTCCGCGAGTAGGTCGTCGCCGAGGCCCTCTCGCTCCTGCTCGTACCACTCGGCTGCCGCGGCAAACTCCGCGTCCGCCCCCTCATGAATGATGACATTCATCCTCGGTTTGCATGCAGACGCGCCGCGATTCGAGCCCGAACGGCTTCCCACGGCTCGACCTTCGCCGTGCCCCGGTCGACCTCTTGAAGACGTCGCTCAACCTCGGCAAGCCATGCAGCCTCGACGCCATCATCGGCAGGTTCGTCGAGGCTAGCGATCAGCAACTTCGCGACATCCGCCCTCTCCTCTGGAGGAAGCTGTAGGGCCTCTGCGAGAACGGTGTTCCTTGACATGTCGTGACCCTACCAGAATTTCAGCCGCCTCACACGGCAGGGCACGAAGCGGCAGCCTGCGCTCCGTCGACGGAATCGAAGTCCGGCTCGAAGTTGCCCAACGACTGGCCGATGTGCCGCACTGGGTGGAGCGGGTTGACGGCGGGTGCAGAGGGGGCGGTCGGCACCATCGGCTTGTTAGGCGCGCCGGACGCCGCGCCGCGCTTCGACGCAGGCACTCGCCATCCAGCTCGACTCATCGAAATGATGTCCGAATCCATAGCGGTATTGGCCTGTGACACTCGAACGGCTCCGTACGATCGAACGCCCCACCGCGGACGATCGATTCCTCAACACCCCACACATGAACTCGGCCTCTGCGGATCTCGAGCGAAATCTCAGCGGGATACACAGAAAACGTCATCAGGCAATCATGGCTGGCGTCGAAAAGAAAAACCCCGCAGATTGGTTCGCAAATAGAATGGTCGACGCCTTCAGGCAACCTGTGCCTTTCACACCTCGCCCGGCAACTTCCAACGAACCACTCGATGTTGCCGCACCGCAGTGGTCTGTTTTCCGTCGGCATTGCCGCCCCTACTCCAAGCCGGCGCCATGCGCAGCGAAGTCTAGTTGTCACTGGAACATCGACGAGGGTATCTCTCGCCTCAGAGTGCCCCGCAGGTCCGGCGTCGACGATGCGATGTTGCGTGAGTGAATCAACATCGGCAGCGTCGACACCAAACGGATTGAGCATCCAATCATTTGGCTGTGGCTGCCGCTCCGGGACGTCATGCCCCAAGACAAGCGGGCTCTGACTTTGACAATGAGCCGCCGACATCAGTGCGGCAATGCTCGTCATCCGTAGCAGTCTCAAGACCACCCCGATCAGACTCGACTACTTGCTGCCGGTGTAGTCATATCACCCCGCCGCCGTCTCCACCCAAGCAATCTCCACTTCCTGACGGGTCCACACCCGAAATTCTTGTTGCACGACACCTTCCAGCTACTCCACCAGCAGATCACTCGCCGGGCCGTTGTCCGCTGAGGTCCGTCGCCGCTGGTCGTCTCGCTGGTCGTCTGGTCCGTCGTCACGTCGCTGCCCCTGTTGTAGGCTGACCGTGGCCCGAGTGTTGCTTTTCGCAGGGCGTTGTGGGCCGTCTAACGGCACGCCGATGTGCCGTCGCATCGGGTGCGACGGCTTGGCGGCGGGTGTAGTGTGGGCGGTCGGCACCATCGGCTTGTTGGACACGCCGCTACCTTCCTTCCCAGTAGCCCGGTCGGCGCTTGGCGTGAGCAATCGCCACGACGAGGATGCGCTGTGGCTCGTCACGGTAGAGAATGAAGCAGGGAAACCTCCGAAAAAGAGCCCTGCGCATGCCGAGACAGATCGGCCAGCGATCCGGCGCTTCGACAATCAGCCCAAGCGTCGCTTCGAGTTCTTGCCCAAAGCGCGCCGCTACGCGCGGATCTCGTTCCGCGTACCATGCCGCAGCCTCCTCGCCCTCGGCAACGGCGAGCGGGTGCAACTCAAGGGGTTTCACGACGCCCGTTCGCCGCAGCGAGGATGCGGCGCCGGGCCTCTGCCCAGGGGATCGGTGTCACGGTCCCCGCGTCGACCTCGGCCAAGCGCCGCCGGGCTTCCTCGGCCCACGCCTGTTCAACCCCTTCGTCGGCCGGTCCGAGATCATCGAGGCTCTCGAGCAGTTCGGCGACCACCGCCGCGCGCTCAGTAGCCGGCAGTTGCAGCGCAGCAGCCAGTACATGGTCGACGTTGTTCATGGCTCGGTTTTACTCCCCCTGTCGCCGGAGCGCGAGTTCGCCCTCCGCCTTGCCCGTCAACTTCCCCGTGCGCTCATCGCCCGGCGTCACAGGCACCGTTGGGGACCGTCGACCGCCACCCGCCGAGGCTGTCCAACGGCTGGCCGATGTGCCGCCGCAGTGGGCGCGGTGGGTTGACGACGGGTGCAGTGGGGGCGGTCGGCACCATCGGCTTGTTAGGCAAGTTGCCCCAGCAGATTCGTAAAACCGCCATGCCACAGCACTGCAGTGGCTCCTTAGTCCGACGGAGGACCATCAAGAGAATACCAGCCACGAATCACTTGAACCGCAGATGGCCTAGCGACAGAATACCCCTCTGCCTCAAGCGATTCCTGGCCTGATTGGAACGCCCTCTCAAGAGCCTCTTGCGAGATTTTGGGATCAGAAACAAGTCGGCATGCGGCGACCTTCCTTGTCCTCACTCGGCGAGTCGAGAGCGCTACTTCTTCATTCGTGCGTGCAATATCGAATTCCCCTTCCACCGCCACAAGCACGGCAATGCGGTGCCCCCCCAGTCGCACAAGGAAAGGCTGCAAGACGGCCGGCGGGCGATCTTCCTTATCAATAAATCCAAGCGGCAGACTAACGGTCATCCACGTTCCGCTGGACTGGTCGCGCAGAGGAATGCCGTCAATCAAATGCAGTGTCTGTCGCTGAGAGTCGATTTCCTCCATGGAAACCGGGAACTCATCTCCCAGCCCTGAAAACAAGGCGGTCCGTTGGGCCCGAATCAACGCGTGGGCGATGCGAGTGAATACTTCAGGCAAATTCGCCGAGAACTTCAGCCCTGGACGACTCAAGTCAATTCCCGAGCGCTCTGCGGAGAACCGAAGCTCGACCGCTTCTTCACCCTCCAGAAAGAGAGCGAGTTGTGCAATCGGAATACAGTTCCTTAGTGGAGTTCCGTCAGGTGGCAAGCTGAAATTGCATTGAAAATCGTGGTCGTTATTTGAGTCGCGCGCGAGCAGGAATTCCGTGCCGGGTGATACAATGCGAACTCGCTCCATTCGCGCGGGCAAAAAGGGAGCACGAGCATGAGAGTTGTAGACTTCACCTTGCACATCGATACGTCTGCCGGTCTTGATGTGCAGAAAGTCGAGATAGCACGGCCTGCTGTACTTGACTCCGGGGGAGTCGCTGACTTCAATCTCTACACTGTCGACGTCCGGGCTATCACTTGACCGCACCAGACGCCGCAGGCCAAACCTCTCTTCGAAGTGCTTCACTCGCTCCACTGGAATACGTGCGCTACTTCTTAGGCCGACACTCCAGTCCGCAACCTCTTGCAACATCTCTGCGTCATTTTTGGTTGTGATGTTCAGCACGAATGGCTTTGGTGGGCGTCCGGCGGCAATCCTGGCCTGGATTTTGTCTTGGCTGTACTTGTCGGGATCAGAGAGCCCCAGGCTTCGAATCGCGTCCCGAAGTGATGAGGCGGTTGGCGGGTCCATGAGAGCAGCCGCGCCAATCGGCACTGTCACTTCGACAGCATTCGCCGAGACGCCTTCCTCCAACTCCCAGTAGCGTCGAACGGACTCCTCCACCCATGTACTGTCTAAGTGCACAAGATGAGCGCGTGCGAATGACAAAGGAAGGTCGGAGGAGTTCGCCTCAAAGACTACCACCACTGATGGCCCAGGATGTTCAGCCAAATGACGCAGATTGCTAAGCTTCATCCGCGGGATGCGACCGACCCGTGTCGCTTTCACCTGAACCGCAACTAGGTGCTCCTTGCGTACGGCGACATCTTCTGTTCTAGATGCAGACAAAGCTCCGAAATCGGCAATTGGCACATGAACCAAAAAATCAAAACCCCGACGATCCTCAGTCGCTCGATTTGCAACCCATCGCAAGGCAGAACACCAGCTTTCAAACTGGGTCTCTCCCAATCGTCCGAGTGCATCACTTTCGCTGCCTTGGTTGCTATCTTCGCTCACGGCTGATGTAAAAACCTTGTTGTTCGAGATAGGATCAGCGACCGCGTCGAGAGATTGAAACGCCCGTCACAAGCCGCGGCGGTCGGCCAATCCGTCCTCGAGTCGCCTGCTGCTCTTTGCCCGTCGCTCACTGGCGCTACTTCTGCGCCCGCCTAACGACTGGCCGATGTGCCGCCGCAGCGGGCGCGTTGGGTTGCGGACGGGTGAGGTGGCAGCGGTCGGCACCATCGGCTTGTTGGATGCGCCGGGCGTAGCTCCGTGGAGCGGCGCGGGTGAACGAGGGACGCTGGGCAGCCGACGCTTGCGCCGGAGACTCCGCCTCGACAAACAGTGAATTGATATTGAGGAGCCCCCTCGTGTGTTCGACTCCACGATGCTGAGTCGAGTTGAAAGAACAGTTAGATTGCGTTCCTGGCCGACTTTGAGCATTTTTGCCGGGCCCGAAAGAAGACCCAAGTTGGAAGCGTGAACACAATCCACCATGCGCCACCAGCAATGACCAGTCCGAGATTAGTAGGGACAGGCCAGCCTTCAGGCGAGCCGTGCAAGGTATTCATGCCGACATATTCGAGGACTTCAAGGCCGAAAACTGTAGGGAAATAGGCTAGCACGCCGATCCCAGGCGCAAGCCGGATGAGGATCAGAAATAAGACGACCAGGACCATGCCGGATATCACGGCATACAAGGTCTGGCGAACGACCTGGCGGGGCGCAACTCCTTGGGTCGGGGTAGGCGCACCTGGGGCGTCGGGTGCGCGGCGCCTGTCGCAGCTCGTCGTCTCGCTGGTCGACTGGTCCACCATTACCCTACTGTCCTCGTTGTCCATTGACCGTGGACCGCCACTCGCTCTTTCGTTGGTCGCCGCCCGCCGCCCGCCGCCCGCCACCCGCCGCCCTGTGCGCTGTCCAACGGCTGGCCGATGTGCCGCCGCAGCGGGCGCGACGTGTTGGCGGCGGGTGCATGGGGAGCGGTCGGCACCATCGGCTTGTTGGGTGGCGCCTGCATCATCACATCGAGCCTCGGGATTTGGGTGGCCGGCTGCCAAGGCCACCCTTGTGCAAACGAGGGACTGATCCCACCGCCGGCGCAGGCAACTTTGCGAGGCATGTTTTTGAACAGGTCTGGACGAGGAGCGGTACCACATCCGTAGCGACCCACAGCGAAATCCAACGCTGCATAAAGCGCTCGCGCTCCAATCGCGTGTCGCACACTGAGCAGAATGTGGCGGCCACGGTGTGATCAGGCAGCCTTGGGAACGGCGGACGAAACGTGCGGTTTCCGTACAGTGCTCGAGTACTAATGCGGCTCTTGCGGAGTGACGGACACCGAGCAAGTTCGTAAGGAAACCAGTGAAGTCGATACGATGTGTAAGGGTCGAATTCCGCAAGTCGCGTAAGCAGCATGATCTCGCGCGGGATAGCCACTAGGTGGCTGCCGTACAATTCCATGCGAGTAACACGGGACATCAATCCAATCAATGGCGGGAGACGCTTCACTTGAGCCCAGACTTGTCCGCCGAGTTCCTTGCGCGGCACAAACTCCTCAAGGCCACGTTCTGCGGTGAAGGCGACTAGCTTCTCGACTTCAGTCGCCACCTCAGGTGGAGTGGTGTCGTCGTGAAACGACAGCTCTTTCCACTTCGCAGGAGAGTCTTCCGGTGGCTGGAAACAGTCACAAGAGGCATACGCAGACAACTGACGAATTTCTTCGATTGGCGGATTGCAAGAAAATAGCTTCATTGTGCCTCGCGCCTCCCACAGAGGCCCACCCCGAGATCGGCGATGCTTTGCCGGATTCGCCTGCGACGACGCCCACCCAACGACTGGCCGATGTGCCGCCGCAGCGGGCGCGGCGGGTTGGAGACGGGTGAGGCGTGGGCGGTCGGCACCATCGGCTTGTTGGGCACGCCCGACGTAGTAATGAGCCACGCGTTCGCACCGACGGGCGTCCGCAACGATGTCGGTTTCAGCGGCATCTGGCTCACTGATGGAATGACCCTTTCGGCCGGACCAACGTTCGAAGCGTCTTCAGCTTGCGCGGGCGATGCTTTGCCCACGCGATCTCTGAGCCATCGCCGAGCGCCTCGTAAATGGGGAGAAGCTCGGTGATTCCTTCAAACTCCCACTTCACGCGAACTCCCTCCGAGCCGCCGCGATACGGCTTCGTTTCCTGGCGTGCGACCTTGCTGGCCTTCACGTACGCCTCGTCGAGACTCTTCGCTTTGACCAGGATTGTGTTCTCCCACGACAAGAATCGCTCTTCAGGATCATCCCGCTTCTCGTCAGAAAGCTCGACGAATCGAAGCAGATACGACGCCAGATACCAACCGACAGGCGAAACGTTCTTGTCGTGGGTCACCGCACGCACTCCCTGTGGCTGCCCAACATCGCAATCGGTAGTATCCCCGCTGCATATCCCCATAAAGGGCGCTGCTATGCAGCCGCTGCCTATCTCCCTAACAGCCCTTCCCGCCCGAGGCAACCTCCCCGCGCCCCCGCCGATAAGGCCGCGCGCAGCCTTCTTCCGCGCGCCACCGGGAGCCCCGCCATGACCCTCTTCGAAGCCGTCACCGCCACGATCCGCAGACTCCACTACTCGCCGCGCACCGAGGAGGCGTACCTCCACTGGGTCCGCGAGTTCATCCGCTTCCACAACCGGCGTCACCCGCGCGAGATGGGCGCCGCCGAGCTCACCGCATTCCTCAACGACCTCGCGGTCCGCCGACGCAGCTCGGCGTCCACGCAGAACCAGTGCCTCTGCGCGCTGGTCTTCCTCTACCGCAAGGTACTCGAGATCGAGATGCCCGCCCTCGAAGGCCTCGAACGCGCGCACCGCCCCGACCACCTCCCCAACGTCCTCTCTCGCCGCGACGTCCTCGCGCTGCTCGACCGGCTTCAACCGCCCTTCCGTCTCCTCGGCGAGATCCTCTACGGCTCCGGGCTCCGCGTACAGGAAGCTCTCTCCCTCCGCGTGAAGGACATCGACCTCGATCGCCATCAGATCACCGTCCGTCGCGGCTAAGGGGGCGCACGACCGCGCCGCCCTCCTGCCCGCCCGCGCCCGGGAGGGCCTGAGCGCGCAGATCGAGCTCGTTCGCCGACACCACCTCGCAGAGCTCGCCGCGGGCCGCGGCGAGGTCGACCTCCCCCACGCGCTCCGCACGAAGATGCCGGGCGCTGCGACGAGCCTCGCGTGGCAGTACCTCTTCCCCGCATCGCGCCCCTGCATCGAAGCCGCGACCGGGCGGCTGGTGCTCTACCACCTCCACGATACCGCCCTGCAGAAGGCCATTCGCGACGCCGCCGCGGCCGCCGCCCTCGACAAGCGCGCCACCTGTCACACGCTCCGCCACAGCTTCGCCACGCACGTCCTCGAAGCCGGAACGGACATCCGCACCATCCAGGCCCTGCTCGGGCACAAGGACGTCCGCACCACGATGATCTACACGCACATCGTCGACCGCGGCCCGCTGGGCGTCGTGAGCCCCCTCGACCGCTGACGCTTCGTGCCTGGTCCTCGCCCCGTCGCCCATGTACGGAACCCATCGCCACGGCCGCAGTTCTCGTCGGGTCAACGCCTCAGTGCGCGCCTCGAGCTCGGAGTACGGGCGCGAGGCCGTCGGCGGGCGCTTCTCCGGTACGACCGCGAGGCCGACGGCGAGGAGTCCCCGGTACGACCGCGAGGCCGTCGGTAGCCGGGAGCCAGACCCTGAGCGTCAGCGAGGGGTAGAGCCCACCCACGCCCTCCCAATGCGGCCTCGCCCGGAGGGTAGCGACCGACCACGGCTTCCCAGCGCGCCTCAGCGGCTACGCGCTCCGAAGCCGAGTACCGTTCGTCGTCGGCTCCCCACCCGATGACGTCACTCGTCGTGACGAAGACGCACCAGCCTGACGTGGTCGCTCGCTCCCCTCCGGGCGAGGCCGCATTGGGTAGGCCTGGGTGGGCTCTACCCCTCGCTGACGCTCAGGGTCTGGCTCCCGGCTACCGACCGCCTCGCGGTCGTACCGGGGACTCCCCGTCGTCGGCCTCGCGCTCGCACCGGGGACTCCCCGTCGTCGGTCTCGCGCTCGTACGGCCGCGCTCCCGCCACCTCCCGACGTCCGGAGCCCCGAGCTCCCGACGTCCGGAGCCCCGAGCTCCCGACGTCCGGAGCCCGCTCACCCCTTCGCCAGCGCCTTCTCCACCTGCGCCCGCGACAGCACCACCCTCACCTCCTCGCGCCCGACGCTCACCTCCGTCGCCGACACCCCGCCCGCCCGCAGGATCGCCCGCACCCCCCTCTCCACCGCCCCCTCGGCCTTCGCCTTCGCCTTCGCCGCGGGCGTCTGCGGCCCCTTCGCGCGCTGCGCCTTCGCCGCCGCGACGATCGCCCTCACCGGCGCCTGCGCCGCGGGCTGACCCTCGACGGTGCCTCGCTCGATGAGCTCCGCCGCGGAGTCGGGCTCCGGCGTGGCGCTCGCGAGCGCGATCAGCGCGTAGGCCCGCTCCTGCCCCGCGGCCAGCGCCTGCTCCCGAGGGACGTGCTTCACGATCGCCAGCAGCTTCATCGCCTGCGTGACCGACAGCAGCTTCGTCGCCCCGAGCCACGCCTCCAGGCTGGCGTGCTCCGCCGCCGCGTACAGCTTGCGCCGCAGCACCTCCGAGAGCGCCTCGCCCACGTCGTAGAAGCTCTCCACCACCGTCACGAGCCTGCGCCGGATGAGCGCCTCCAGCGCCTTCAGCCTCTTCTTCTGCTCGGCCAGCGCCGCCTCCTTCGTCGCCGTGATGAGCTTCGCCCGGCCGCCGCCCGCCCCCGTCTTCGACTTTGCCATCCGTCGATCCTCCTGCACCGAATCATCGCCGCGCCGCCGCGGACGAATCAACGCTCGCCTCCCCATCGACGCAGCGGCCCCCTCGCGCTCGTGCTCCGCATCCCAGCCTCGCGCATCGCCCTTGCGCCCGGACGCCGCGCGGTGTAGCGACCCGCGGCAGATGGAGAGGAGCGGGCGCTCGCCGGAGGTTCCCTGGTGAACCTCGGGAGGAAAGTCCGAGCTCCGCAGGGCAGGATGCTGGCTAACGGCCAGTGGGAGCGATCCCGAGGACAGTGCAACAGAGAAAGACCGCCGCACGCCGCGAGGCCACTGCGGTAAGGGTGAAACGGTGAGGTAAGAGCTCACCGCGGCGCTGGCGACAGCGACGGCACGGCAAACCCCATCCGGAGCAAGACCCAATATGGAAGCGATGCGGGTCACACCGCGGGAGACCTGGAGCCCGGTCGATGCTTTCGGGTTGGTCGCTAACGATGTCGCGAGCAATCGTCGACGCTAGAAGAATGAGCGCCCCCGCACGGTGAGCGATCGCCGCGCGGGACAGAACTCGGCTTACAGCCCTCTCCATCTCCGAAGACGCCTCGGGCCCCGGCAACGGGTCACCCGGGGCGTCGGCGGTTCTGGCCTCCCATCACCGGGTCAGCCGGGACACCAGCGCCGACAACGCGTCGAGCTCGATGGGCTTCACCAGGTGCGCGTCGAAGCCCGCCTCCTCGGAGCGCCGACGGTCGCTGTCCTGACCGTAGCCGGTCACCGCGACCAGCTTGATGCCCCCGAGACCCTCGATCGCCCGCAGCCGGCGCCCGAGCTCGTAGCCGTCCATCACCGGCAGCCCGATGTCGAGCAGCGCGAGCTGCGGCCGCCGCTCCGCCGCCAGGCTTAGCGCCCCGGGACCATCGTGGGCCTTGCTCACGTCATGCCCCATCGTCGCGAGCACGTCCGCCAGCAGGTCGGCCGCGTCGTCGTTGTCGTCCACCACCATCACCCGCACCGGGCTCGACGTGCGGCCGCCGAGACCCCCGTCGGGTAGCGAGGTGGGCGCGGTGACCTCCCCTTCGAGCCCCGGGAGCCGCACGCAGAACTCGCTGCCCGCGCCGACCCCCTCGCTCCGCACCGAGACCTCGCCGCCGTGCAGCGCGACCAGGCTCTTCACGATCGCCAGCCCGAGCCCGAGGCCCCCCTGCGCCCGGTCGAGGGCCTGCGTCTCCTGGGTGAACATCTCGAACACCCTCGGCAGCATCTCCGGCGCGATGCCGATGCCCTCGTCGCGCACCCGCAGCTCGATCGACCCGCCCGACCGCGACGCGCGCACCCCGATGCGGCCCCCCTTCTCCATGTACTTGGCGGCGTTGTTGAGGAGGTTGGCGACCACCTGCGCGAGGCGCACCGCGTCGCCCCGCACCATCAACCCGGCGGGAACGTCGACGTCCAGGTGGTGCGCGCGCTGCTCGATGAGCGGCATCGCCATCTCCACCGCCCGGGTCGTGACCTCGGCGAGGTCGAGCCGCTCCAGCTTCAGCTCGACCTTGCCGCGGGTGATGCGAGAGACGTCGAGCAGGTCGTCCACGAGGCGGACCACGTGCTTCACCTGCCGCTCGACCACCGCGATCTCCTTCGACGGCCCGCCGCGCATCTTCATCAGCGCGACCGCCGTCAGGATCGGCGCCAGCGGATTGCGGAGCTCGTGCCCCAGCATCGCCAGGAACTCGTCCTTCGAGCGGTTGGCGCGCTCGGCCTCCGCGAGGGCCCGCTCGTTCTCGCGGTAGAGCCGGGCGTGCTCGATGGCCACCACCGCACGCTCGGCGAGCGCCGTCGCGAGCGCGAGGTCTTCGGGCCCGTAGCGGCGCTGCGACTCCGCGGTGGCGAAGCTCAGCGCGCCGATGGTCGCGCCGCGCACCGAGAGCGGCACCGAGAGGTAGGAGCGCAGCCCCAGCGCGCGGAGGAGCTTCTGGTGCTCCGGGTCGCTCGCCGCCGCCTCGACGGCGGCGACGGGGATGTCCGACACCATCTCCGACTGGCCCGTGCGGATGACGTTCCTCGCGCCGCCGGGCGTGCCGGGGCGGCTCGGGTAGCGGCGGTCGAGCTCCTCCAGCAGGGCGATCTTCGCCGGGTCGACGTGCGCGATCGCGAGCCTCACCACCCGGCCGTCTTCGACCAGGTCGACCGCCGCCCAGTCGGCGATGTCCGGCACCGCGAGCTTCACCACCCTCGCGAGCGTCTCCGCGTAGTCGATCGACGAGCCAAGCTCCTGCGCGGCGCGGGCGATGAACCCCCCGCGCACCTCGTCGCGGCGGCGCTGCGTGACGTCCCGGAGCAGAGTGATCACCGAGTCGGGCTTCCCCTTCGCGTCGTAGAGCGGCTTGGAGCGCACGACGGTCCAGTGCTCCTCGCCGGTCGCGGGGACCCTGAAGAGGAGCTCCCGCTCGACCGCCACCCGGGTGCGGAGGGCGTTGCGCCCTGGCATCTCCTCCGGGGGGAGGGCCTGGCGGCGCTCGTCGAAGACCTCGAAGCGCTGCGCCCCCTTTGCTCCCTGCGCCCGGAGGAGCGCGTCGACCGAGGGGTAGCCCAGGATCTCCGCGGCGCCCTCGTTGGCGTAGAGCGCACGGCCCGCGACGTCCTGCACCACGATGCCGTCGTCGACGCCGTCGAGGACGGCGTGGAGCTTGTCGAGCGCCGCCCTCCCCTCCCGAAGGCGCGCGACGGTGCGCTGGCGGCTCCTGGCCACCCTCGCCGTCACCACCGTGATGGTGACCGCCTCGACGAGGAAGACCGCGAGCTGCGATCGGTCTCCGCCCCAGTCGAAGCGAGGCGTCACCAGGAAGTACTGCCCGAGCAGGGCCGCGAGCGCCGTCGTCACCAGGCCGGCGCGCAGCCCCCCGTACCAGGCGGCCAGGAGCACCGCCGCGGGGTAGAGCAGGAAGAGCGTCGGCCTGCCCCCGCGGGTGTCGAAGAAGTACGAGACGAGGGTCAGCAGCACCAGGGCCAGCGCCGCGACCGCGAGGCCTCGCGCTCCGGAGGGGAGCGGCTCGCCTTCGGGGCCGTCGACGGATTGGGGACGCGGCTGGTGGTGCATCCGGTGGCTTCGAGGAGGAGGAGGCGTTGCGGCAGCGAAGCGGCGGTCACGGCTCACATAGAGCCGTCAGGTGCCCTCGTCGCGGCCGATTCGTCCGCCCGGTCCCCGTCGCGCCCGGATCACTCCACGACGCGACGCACGGTCCCCTCGTCCGCGAGGTCGACCTGCAAGGGGAAGAGGGGCTCGGTGCCGTCGGCGAGCCGCACGATCTCGGTGAAGGGCTGCTCGAACAGCTCCGGCGCCCGCACCCCCGAGAGCACGAGCACCCAGCGGCCATCGTCGAGCTCCAGCACGCTCCCCGGAGGATAGCGCCCCACCCGGTTGACGAAGAGCTGCAGCAGCTCGGGGTCGTACTCGGTGCCTCGCGCGGCGTACATCCGTGCGAGCGCCGTAGGCGGCGACATGATGGGCCCGCCGGAGCGGTACCGGGTGAGCGTCTCGAAGTCGTCCGCGATGTGGATGATGCGTGCGAAGAGCGACGACCCGCCGGGCGCGTTGAAGGGCCGGTGGTGCTCCAGGCAGGCCAGCATCCGGTGGATGCGCGCCTCGTGGAACCCCCGCTGCGCCAGCAGGCTGCGCACCGCGGCGCTCCCGTGTCGGCTGAAGGGCGGGGGGTACCCGTCCTCGTCGGTGGCATAGCCGAGGTCGTGGTAGCAGGCCGTCACGCCCAGGTCGGCGAGCGTCGTGTCGGGCAGGCCCAGCTCCCGACCGATGAGCACCGCCAGCATCGCGACCTGCGAGCTGTGCCGCGAGAGGGCGTGGGTGCTCTTGTCGAAGCGAGCCCGGGCGAGGCCCTCCTCCTCGCTCTGCGCGGGGAGGTCGACCATCTCGTTGATCATCTTGCGCACGGGCAGCGGGTTGGCCGCGCGGCCCGAGGCGAGGCCCTCCCAGAGCCCGTCGACGACGCCCGCCGCGCGGTGCATCACCGCCCCGACGTTCTGGTCGATGCGTCGGCGCTCGTCCTTCATGCGGAAGCGAAACACCGGGAGCAGCTCGAGCGCGCTCATCCCCGCGGCCTCGAAGGCCGCCTGGAGCGCCGCGCGAGGCTGCGCGCCGACCGGGTCGGCCATCGCCCCGACGACGATCTTGCGCCACTGGTCCATGGTGAGCGTGGCGTGCAGGTTGAGCCCGCCCACCTCGTGGCGCAGCCAGAGCGCCGCGAAGTTGTCCCCGGGCTCGACCCTCTCGTCCAGCCGGAGGCGCTGGTCGTTCACGTAGACCTGATCCTCCACCATGATGACCTGCACCATCCCGAGCAGGTCGCGCAGCGCCGCGAGCGAGCGCTCGAGGTCCCTCAGCGGCGCCTCGAAGGCCATGTTGCGGGTGTCGTGGAAGCGGGTCATCCGCATCGCGCCGGTGAGCATCCGCACGAACTGCTCCCCCAGCTCCCGCACCTTCGCCGCGAGCTCGCGGTCGTCCCCGGCGCGCGCCCGGTCGAGCGCCTTGCCGACCTCCCGCTGCGCCTCGCCCACCTCGTCGAGCCCGCTCATGACGCCTCGCCCGCCGCCGAGCGCTCGGCGATCGCGCTCTCGATCACCTTGCGCATCGCCTCCGTCGCCGCCCCGGCGGCCATCTCCCGCAGGATCGCGTCGGCCTCCTCGGACGGGTGCCTCGCCAGCCCCGCGGCCGCCGCCCTCGCCTTCGCCCCGTGCTCGTCGTTCTTCATCAACCGCTGGATCAACCCCGCCGGCCTCGACCACTCGCGAAAGGCCCCCATGGCCCGCGCGGCGTCGACCAGGGTCATGGCCCGCCCCACGGCGGCCATCTCCTCGGGCGACGAGCGCAGCTCCGCGCGGTGTTCGGCGTGGCGCTGGAGCAGCGTGAAGGCCCCGGGCTCGCGGTGCTCACCGATCGCCTCGACGGTGCGCACCCGCAAGAGCTCGCTCGTCGATCGCAGCAGGTGCACCAGCACCCCTCGGGTCGAGGCGTCGGTGCGCGCCGACGCCGTCAGCCGGAGGAACTCCATCTGCAGCTCGTCGTCGTCGCCGGAGATGAGCGTCGAGGCCACCAGCGCCGGGGCGTCGGGCAGTCGCTCGGAGAGGGCGCGAAGCAGGTCCGCCGCGAGGCTCCCTCGCACCTCCCGCAGCCGGGCGATGACCATGTCCGCGCGCGCCGGGAGGTAGCCCTCGAGCAGCTCTCGCAGGATGCGCCGGTCGTTCTCCGCGCGCTCGGTGCCCAGCAGGTCGAGGAGCACCGGGAGCGGATCGTAGGGCAGCGCGGCGAGCAGCTGCTTCAGCTCCGCGGGGGCCGACGGAGCATCGTGCGGCACCGAGCGCACCAGCTTCTGTAGCGCTCGCGCGTCGAAGAAGCCCGACACCAGCGGACCGAGCTGCTCGGCGAGCTCGGGGTGCCCGTCGGCGAAGTCCGCCAGCACGTCGTAGAGGGCGCGGAGCTGCTGCAGCCGGCTGTCCGAGAGCAGGAAGTCCCGCGCCTCGCGCACCAGCGGCGCGACCTCGTCGAAGCCCAGCGGGTCGGTCGGGTCGCCCGCCACCGCGAGGAGCTGGCGGGTGAGGTCGATGGTGACCTGCGGCAGCCTGGGAGAGGCGCACTCCGCCACCAGCGTGGCGCGGGCCTCCTCGGAGACCTCCGCGGGCGCTACGCGCTGCGGTGACGGCAGCTCCGGCGCCGGGAGGTCGAAGTCCGCCGGGACCTTCACGGACGCGGCGATCGCGAAGCCGCCGCTCGGGCGCTCGCCGCCGGGGACCTCGTCGTCGTCGTCGTCGGGGACGAAGCCCTCGATGGACTCGATGGAGATGTGATGAAACCCGGCCTTCCAGAGCAGGGTGACCAGGTCGTCCTCGTCGTGCCGCACCCCCACGAAGCGGATCGACAGGATCTCCAGCAGCTTGGTGAGCTCCTGCCAGGTGGTGTCGGCGTCGAGGGTGATCTTCCGCACGCCGTCGCGGAAGAGCTTGAGCGCCAGCGAGCGCTCCCGCTCGCGCTCGATGTAGACCACCTCCTGGTCGAGCACGAGCTCGAAGGGCCGCACCGTGAGCGGCAGCTCGCCATACCGGGACAGGTACTCGACGAAGGCGCCGCGGAGCGCGTCGAGGAAGCCCCGCACCGCCTGGTTGCTGGGGTCGTAGATCAGGTAGCTGCGCGAGGCGCGCGCGAGGGCCAGCATGCACGCGTGGGCGGCGACGGCGCGCTCGGTCCCCTGGAGCGCGGTCTCGCCCTCCGCCTCCGCGGGCGGCGAGGAGAGCCGCGCCGGGAGGGCGCTCCCCGCCGGTCGCTCGGAGAGCCGGAGCGGGGGCAGCGACGCGTACGCGGAGTCGCCCGTCGAGGGGGCCGAGCGGGCCAGGCTCTTGGGCGGCGCCGTGGGCCTGGGCGGCGCCGTGGGCCTGCGCGGCGCGACCGTGGGCGCGCGGGCGGGCGTCGCGGTGAAGAGATCATCGAGCTCGAAGCGCTCGGGCACCGCAGCGGGCGGCGGAGGGAGCGTGAAGATCTCGTCGGACGGAGCCGGGGCCCTCGAGAGCGGGCGCGAGGGACGGTCTGACTGCGCCAGGGGAGTCGCGGCCGTCGGGGGAGCGACGGCGCGGGAGGGGCGAGGCGGCGGCGACGTCCGGGCCTCGGGGCGAGGCGGCGCGGCGGTCGGCGGTCGGAGCGCCAGCGGCTCGGCGCGGGGCAGCGAGGACGACGACGGAGAGCGAGGCGGCGCGAGCGAGAGCGGCGAGCGCGACGCCGGGGCTACCGGCAGCTGCGGGTCGCTCGGTCGGCGAGGCGGCGCGAGCGTGAGGGACTTCGCGGGAGGGGCCGAACCGAGCGGCGGGTGATAGGGAGGCAGCACCGGGAGCGACTCGACGGACTTCCGACGAGGCGGCGCGCCGATGGGCAGCGGCGGCTGCTGCGCCGAGGGAGCGGCCGCGCGCTCGTCACCCGTCGGGGGCTCGGAGCCATCTCGTTTCTCCATCGTCAGCGATGACCTCCAGGGCCCCCCTGAGGTAGCGCGTCCCCAGGGCCCGGAGCAAGTGCCGCCGTCGGGCGATCAGTAGTCGACCACCGCGTCGAAGCCCGCGTCGCTCTGCAGCGGCAGGGCCACCGTCCGCTCGCCGCGGCCGTAGAGGAAGCGGTAGCGGGCGAGGTTCTGCACCACGCGCCGCACGTAGGTGCGGGTCTCGTCGAAGGGGATGTGTTCGACGAAGGCGTCGACGTCCTCGTTGCCGTGCTCGCGCATCCAGCGGTTCATGGCGCCGGGGCCTGCGTTGAAGCTCCCGATGGAGCGGGGCAGCACCGCCCGGTACTGGCGGTAGAGCCGCCCGATGTAGTGCCCCGCCACCCGGATGTTGTACTCGGGCTCGAAGAGGCGCTCCTCGGTGAAGGGGATGCCGAGCTCC
>Ga0208263_100170_pt1 | contig 25815 bp, 22 predicted proteins | sample LakWasMet28_LOW6_2_FD_183872 | JGI IMG/M metagenome (GOLD analysis project Ga0208263, IMG submission 183872) | Freshwater sediment methanotrophic microbial communities from Lake Washington under simulated oxygen tension - Sediment Metagenome... | ecosystem: Environmental > Aquatic > Freshwater >... | reverse complement strand
GTTCGCTCACCGGCCATCTCGTGTCGTGCTTTGTCATAGATAAAGTAATCATTACCTAACTCTGTCACATGTAGCAATCCTTCAACGTACACACCATCTAATGCCACAAATAAACCAAAGCTAGTCACGCCGGCAACGGTGCCTTCAAACACTTCACCAATCTTGTCTTGCATATAAAAGCATTTCAGCCAATTGGTCACATCACGTGTCGCATCGTCTGCACGGCGCTCAGTCATTGAGCATTGCTCGCCCAAGCTATTCCAATCGCCCGCTTTGTAGCGCTCCCCATTCAGCACTGCCTTAATTGCACGATGAATCAATAAATCCGGGTAACGGCGAATCGGCGAAGTAAAGTGCGCATAAGCTTCATAAGCCAAGCCAAAGTGCCCTACATTATCAGGGCTGTATACCGCTTGCTGCATTGAGCGCAATAGCACTGTTTGCAATAGCTGAGCATCTGGACGGTCTTTAATTCGTGCTAACAGCTTGCCGTAGTCTTTAGCGTGCGGTGAGTCACCGCCACCCACGCCAAAACCAAACTCACCCATAAACGTGCGTAAAAGCTCTAGTTTTTCAGGGGTTGGGCCCTCGTGAATACGGTACAGCGCTGGATGCTCATGTTTTTTAAGAAACTCAGCAGCACAGACGTTTGCCGCAAGCATGCACTCTTCAATCAGTTTATGTGCTTCATTACGTGTGCTTGGCTCAATACGCTCAATTTTACCTTGATCATTAAAGATCATAATGGTTTCAGAGGACTCAAACTCAATCGCACCACGCTTTTCGCGCTGCGCTTGTGATAACTGATACACGCTATACAAATGCTGCAAATGTGGTACTAGCCAAGCATACTCTTGTGCCAACTCCCCTTCTGGGTTTTGCAGTATTTCAAATACTTGGTTGTAGGTCATGCGTGCTTTTGAACGCATGACAGACGGGTAAAATTTATACTGTTTTACAATACCAGCTCCATCCAACTGCATATCGCAAATCATGCATAAACGCTCTACATCGGGGTTAAGTGAGCATAAGCCGTTAGACAAAGCCTCAGGCAGCATTGGAATCACACGGCGCGGGAAGTAAACAGAGTTACCTCGCTCTAAAGCACCTTTGTCTAATGCATCATGCGGCTTTACATAGAAACTTACGTCTGCAATCGCCACCACTAAACGCCAGCCTTTACCTTGTGGCTCCGCATAAACCGCATCATCGAAGTCACGCGCAGTTTCACCATCAATGGTAATCAATGGCATTTCACGGCAATCAATGCGGCCCTTATAGTCATCCGGCTGTACTAGTTTAGGATAAGACTCTGCCAGACTTATCGCCTCTGCAGTAAACTGATGCGGCAGATTGTGCTTGCGTAAAGCAATTTCAATCTCCATGCCGCTATCGGCATAGTTACCTAAAATCTCAACCACTTTACCCATAGGCTGCGCATGCGGTGAAGGCTGCTCCGTAAGCTCTACCATGACTACTTGGCCAGGCTTGGCCTGCATATCTAAATGATACGGAATAAGAATATCCAAGTTAATGCGCTTATCTTCCGCAGCTACAATGGTCACACCAGCCGTGCGAATTACGCGCCCAACCAAGCGTTGTGTTCTGCGTTCCAGAACCTCTACAATTTTGCCTTCAGGACGACCTCTTCTATCCAAGCCACTCATGCGGACCATGGCACGGTCACCGTGCATGACTTGTGACATTTCTTTCGGGCTTAAAAACAAATCCTCGCTCTTGGTTTTATCATCTGGAATCAGAAAACCGAAACCATCAGGGTGACCTTGGATAACACCGGCAATTAAATCCAGTTTATCTGCAATACAAAGCGCACCTTTTCTATTTTTAATAATCTGACCTTCACGTTCCATCGCATTTAGTCGTCTATTAAAAACTTCGCGCTCAGCATCACTGATGTCCAGCAGCAAATACAGTTGCTCTACGCTTAATGGCACACCTTGATCGCTCATGGTGCTAAGAATCAGTTCACGGCTAGGGAGCGGAGTTTCGTAGCGGCTGGCCTCACGCGCTGCATGAGGGTCATTACTTCTTTTACTTTTGTGAGTATTTTTATGGTTTGTCATTGACAAAGCTTACCTTTAATATAAAATTCAACGCCTTGATTTGCTAAGTATTTATAGTAGCAAATGCCCAGATGGCGGAATTGGTAGACGCGCTAGTTTCAGGTACTAGTATCGAAAGATGTGGAGATTCGAGTTCTCTTCTGGGCACCATCGTATTTATCCGATTACAAGCCGCTGTTGGGCTTTTAATCTAACCATTACAATCATGCCATATTGTAACGCTAACAATGATGATTAGGGGCGTGAAATCATTAAAGCATCAAAAGATTCAATCAATCACGCCCATGTTATAGGCTTCTAGTTGTAAACCGAATGCACGCCCTGTTGCACTTGAAGTTGCTTCAGTTTAGTTGAAGGCACATTTGCCAACAAAGCCACCGCCTGTGCCCTGCGTCCAATATTTAATTTCTGGAAAATTCTTTTCAGATGGCTTTTCACTGTATTTTGGCTAATACTCAATATCATGCCAATTTCCTGATTGGTTTTACCAGCTTTAATCCAGCTAATCACCTCAATCTCGCGCTCACTCAAACTTGACAAGTTTACGCCATCGGCCACTGCCAGCACGTCCAACTGCTCAAGTGGTTTAATTTTACGCAAAATATAATCTATATGCGGCATGATAAAATCCATCATTTGCACATTGATTTCTAGCTTATATTCTTTACTAAAGAATACATATAAACACTCCTCGCCGCTTCTTTGGTCATTTACGCCATAAACAAGGAGTGAGTTTATCTCAAGCAACTGGTCAGGAAATACTGTTTTGATTTTCTGAAAGATTACGTTTTGACTCACCGCATTGATGAGAAAACAATCACAGCCAGATGCAATCCAATATGTGTATAAATCACCTAAAAACTCACTTACACGATCTGAAGCATCAATAATGGCTGGGGTTCTTAGATCTTTTAGGTTAGAGGCCGCATCATAATGTAACTGGCCATCCTGCTGTTGTCTAAGGTCACCCCAGGCAGTAAGCAGCATGTCATGTGGAATTAGCTCAGCCACGCTATTTTGTAACCACACAAAATAATCCAAGTGAGTCTTAATCTGATGCGAACGCTGAATAACAGCCGTCGCTACGTTTACATATTGATTGATAGATTCTTTTTTCATGATTTGGCACCTATTCATGGGCATTTTGCTCATGTTAATAAGATTGCAAATTAGATGCCAAGAATCAAACCATTAAAAATCAATAAGTTACAAATAAAATATCTTTAAAAGTAGTAAGTGTTGTTATCACGCCAACTCTAGTGTCAAAATCACAACACATTTAGCGTAAAAAGGGTGAATGCGGGTGAATGAAAGTAATGTCTAAAATATGACACTAGGTTTGCAATGCATAAATTGCCGGTAAATTACGCCACCAACCATAAACATCCATGCCGTAGCCAAAAACATATTCGTTTGGCACCTCAAGGCCCACAAAATCCGCCTTGATCGGCTTTTCATGATCAAGTTTTTTCTCAATCAGCACGGCGGTGAGCACGCGGGCAGCTCCCAGCATCAAACATTTATCTTGAATCGCCTTTAATGTGATGCCTTCGTCGAGAATATCGTCTAACAAAAGTACGGTACGGCCAGACAAATCTAGCTTAGGCAGTGCTTTCCACTCTAGCATTTTTCCTACCGTTTTATTTTGATATCTGCTGGCATGCACGTAATCAAGCTCAAGTGGAAAGCTCAGTTGGGTGAGTAACTGCCCAGAAAACACCACACCACCGCCCATGACACAAATCACCACAGGGCTTGTGGCTGCCAATGTGTTAGTAATGTCATTCGCCATCGTGGCAATTGCAGCTTCCACAACTTCTTTTGTGTGAATGATGTTTGATTGCGCTAAGAGCTGCTGGGGATGCAATGTTTCCAATTGTCGATTAACCCGTAAAAATTACAATAAAAGAAAAGGCTAAAAGCCGTAAATCTGCTTCATACCGCTCAACATTCAAGCAACCATTGAGTGTGCTTCAATGTATTAAGATGCAACGTTAGTCATCTTACTCTCAGTGTTAATGCACAGTGACATGCTGTGCGGATGTAGGTATATTTGCATCAACGCCACTGGACACTTGCGGGCTATATTCTTCTACCCAGCCAGATAACTCAAGCTTCATTTGAGCCTCATGACTACCATGCAAGCCTTCAATCCACACCAGCAAATTACTTACCCAGCTCAAATTAGCAGTTCTGGCTTGTGCAATTCGTAACTTTTCATGTGGCGTTGGCATGGTATGCTCATCATCGGCTAGTAATTCCTCATACAGTTTTTCACCTGGCCGCAACCCAACATACTCGATTTTAATCTCATCGGCACTAAATCCAGATAACCTAATCATATCCAACGCTAAATCTGCAATCTTAACCGGCGCACCCATATCTAATACAAAAATCTCCCCACCTTTACCCATTAATCCGGCCTGCATCACTAACTGCGAGGCCTCTGGAATCGACATGAAATAACGGGTAATTTCCGGATGCGTAATTGTGATTGGGCCACCCTTAGCAATCTGTTCCCGAAACTTAGGAATCACACTACCACTGCTGCCTAATACGTTACCAAAACGCACGATCACAAAGCGCGTGCCCTTATCCCCTTGCAAACCCTGACACACCATTTCAGCCAAACGCTTACTTGCGCCCATCACGTTGGTTGGGTTCACCGCTTTATCGGTAGAAATTAAAACAAACTTAGCAACACCATTGTCTTTACAAGCTTTGGCAATCGTATGTGTGCCAATTACGTTGTTAGACAAGGCCTCCCAAACATTACCATTTTCCATCATCGGCACATGCTTATAGGCCGCAGCATGGAACACAACCGATGGCTGATACTGCGCTAATATGTGGTTCATTTGAGCGCTATTTTTTACATCAGTAGTTAGGTAAATCAATCTAGTGGGTAAACTTAATGCACTCAACTCCTGCTCTAGCTGATAGAGTGAGAACTCAGAAATATCCAAACAAACTAATACATTAGGTTGATACTTTACAATCTGACGGCACAGTTCAGAGCCAATAGAACCGCCAGCGCCACTCACCATGACAACCTTTTGATCAATCAGCATCTGCAAACCTGAACTATCAAGCTTTACTGAATCACGCCCCAGCAAATCTTCCACGTCCACCTTGCGAATTTGCGAAACACTGACCTTACCGCTCATCAAATCATCAATCGCGGGAACTGTCATCACCTCCAGTTCAAGTGCATTTGCCAGCTCAATGGCCTCTCTACGCTTTTGGTGATGCACTGATGGCATTGCAACAATGACATACTTAACGCTTAAATACCTGCTTACTGATGCTAGCTGCGCTATTGTGCCTCTGACTTTTACACCAAATATTTCACGGCCTTGCATGGTTAAATCATCATCTAACAACGCCACAACTCTCCATTGCGTGCTACGAGCCAAGTCTTTTACCAATGCGATGGCAGCCTCACCGGCACCTAACACAATCACGGGCTCTCCTTGCTTTAGAGTCATACCATACAGCAAATGCTCTTTCCAAGCGCGGTAAGCAAAGCGGCTTCCGCCCATGAACAATATTAATAATAGTGGATCTAGCACCAACACCGAACGCGGAATCACAACATCGGTTTTGAGCATAAAAAAGAATGCGGCCAACAGCACAGCGGCAGAACTTACTGCTAAGAAGATACGCTTTAAGTCAGCAACACTGGCAAAGCGCCAAACACCACGATACAAGCCAAAGCCAATAAAAACGCCAACTTGCAACACAACCACCCACCCTAGAGTGAGCAACATTTCCGATGCAAAATCAGCAGGAACTGAAAAATTAAAGCGCAACAAATAAGCAACAACCCATGCGAATGCGGCTGCAACTATATCGTGAAATATCGCTAAAATAGTACGCGGATTTGTCATTGATTTTTTCATTGATTAATTAATGTAACGCACACTTTCATGTGCCCTGCCATTCTAATGCTGAATGCCATCTCTTCTTAAAACTTTTACAAAAGTTAAAACAATAATTTTCAGATCAAACCACAATGATTGCCTCTGCATATAAACCACATCTAAATTCACTTTATCAGGAATCGGCAATTCATCCCGTCCGTTTATTTGTGCCCAACCAGTTAAACCTGGTACTAGTGCATCCACACCATGCTGAGTACGTAAAGCGATTAAATCCTCTTGATTAAACAATGCAGGACGTGGCCCCACAAAGCTCATATCCCCTTTCATAATACTCAGTAGTTGTGGTAACTCATCCAAACTAGATTTTCTTAAAAAAGAACCAATTGGGGTCAAAAACTGTTGGGGATTATTGAGTAAATGTGTAGCAACCGCTGGTGTATCAACGCGCATAGAGCGAAACTTAGGCATTTTAAAAATAACATTGTGACGCCCTACCCGATCAGACCAATATAACGCAGGGCCTTTTGAGGTAAAACGCACCATTAGCCAAACAACAAAAAATGGTAAAGAAAAAATCAATGCTGCGATTAACGCTAAACATAAATCAAATAAACGTTTCATTATTCATCAGTCAAATCGTTACGACAATATAAATCAGAGATCTCATGCCAACTTGTAGCATAAACACCTCACATATCCTCAAGTTAAGCTTTTTAATAAGGCAAGGAGCACTCAACTACGAAGACTTTAGCTCTGTAAAGCTAAGGCAACCTCTTTAAGACCATCCTCTACAGTAAACTGTGGCTCCCAGCCAAGTAATTGACGGGTTTTAGTAATATCCACCTGTAAATTACCGCATAATCGTTGCGCTAAGTCTCTTTTACCAAGCACTTTCGCAGCAAACTCTAAAAAGCGTTGCGGTACTGGCAACAACCGAGCCTTCACACCCAACGATTGCGCACATGCCTTTAATAGCTCTGTTGTGGAAAGATCATACCCATCAGAAACTAAAAAAACTTGATTTGCAGCTGATGGGTGATCAATACACTTCAAAATCAAACTAATCAAGTTACCAACATATACAAAGCTACGCTTGTTATTAATCGCGCCAAAAGGCAATGGAACACCGCTTTTAACAGCCCTCATCATACTGGCAAAGTTTGCTTTCACACCCTTACCATAGATCAATGGCGGTCTGATAATCACCACCTCCAGCCCTGTTTCTTCAGCCAGCTTTAAAAGTCCCTGTTCGGCCTCACATTTTGAAATGCCATAAGCATCCTGCGGACTAGGTACATCTGATGCTGTGAAGGGTTTATTGACTTGCGTAAATTCGCCATTAACTTTGATAGAACTTACAAAAATAAAGCGTTTAACACCTGCTTTAACTGCCTGACGCGCTAAGTTAAGCGTGCCATCCACATTTACTCTACGAAACTCAGCTAACGGATCCGATGCCTGATCATTCATCACATGTACGCGCGCAGCAAGATGAACCACTACATCAATTGCACCAAGTGCTGCCGACCAGTCAGTGGCATCAGTTATATCACCAACTGTAACCATCTTAATATTTGTATAGAGACCACCTTGACTGCGCAAGGCGCCGACTACGTCATACCGTCTCTCTAGTAAATCACTAATAAGCAATTTACCTACAAAACCATTTGCCCCTGTTACAAGAATACTCATCGTTTTAAAGGCAATATTAAAAATAAAGCCAAAGCAGCTCTGTCACGCAAGCGCCTGCGTAGTTTAGTTACATTCAAAATTAACCAAAGCCTATCTGCGAAATTGTATCGTACAAGTTTTTGTATAGGTAAGGCATTGCTATAGCCTAAAATATTAGCGATTAATAAAGCCTGCTCGACCAACCAACCATCACGCAACTTTTTCCAACGTGCTAATTTGGCTTTTAATCCCACATTAGCGCCAACCACATTTTCAGCATGCTGACGGTATAACATATGTGGCTTAGGATCTATAAACCATTTATATCCGCCAGACCTAGCATATGCATAAATAAACCAATCATGTAATGCCACCTTCTCACATTTTTCTTTATTCCTAATTAAAAAGTCTTGTAACTCTAAAGCAAGACCTTTAGTTAACACAAATGTACAGCCAGGCCCAGCAGACTCAAACATATAATCATACCGCTTTTGTGGCTGCGCCTTATTGATAAGTTTTTGTTTGCCATCCTTCCAAAATGCTATTACGTTGCTTGAGTAAGCACCAGCAGTGTTTTCTTGAATTTTTTGCACCGCATGAGCGAGTTTATCCTCTTGCCAAATATCATCTTGGTCAGCCAAAGCTACATAATCAAACGCTTCAAATTGCCCATTTTTCAGCAAGCTAAAAAAGTTTTTAGCTGCCGATCCATAACGCTCACTACCATTTAACAAAATGACTCTCACGTCTTTATTGCAAAAGCTTTCAACTAAAGCAATTGTATTGTCTGATGAAAAATCTACGCTCAGGTAAATTGTAACTTCAACCTCACCCTGATTAAGAATAGATTTTAATTGTTCAGCAATATGTTGCTTGCCATTAAATGCGGCTAAACAAACAGCAATTTTGGGTAGATTTAACATTCGGCTATTTTATTATTAATTTGTTAGCAATCAATCATACTTGATCTTTCCAGCTTCACCTGTTAATCCATCCTTGATTCCAATTAGCATTTTTTTTAATTGCATTACTCTATTTTTTGGCACTAATGAATAAAATACAAATGTACGTATAAATAGGCTAAATATAATTAATTTAACATTTAAGGGATAAGTCTTTTTTTTCATCAAAACTATTGCGTTTCTTGCTATGTAGTAATGACGTATTGGTGAGTGCATGGGCAACGTAAAACCAAAGAGATTTACAGGTTCATCACCTAGGGCATGTTGCATAGTAACGCCACTATAACCGTATAATTTAAAACCTTTCAGCTTGGCACGAACACACCAATCTGTATCTACAAAATCAATAAATAAGCTTTCATCCATTAATCCAATTTTTTGCAAGGCTTCAAGAGTAAGTAATGTGCCGGAGCTAATTAAAAAATCTACATTGATTAGCGTTGGTTGCCGCGGTACCGCAATTTTTATATTGCGAGTATTTCCGAATCTGATATACGGGGCAAATTTATTTAATCTTGTATTGTAGTAAGCTGGGCCAATCGCCGCCACAGGATCACTAATATTACTGTTTAAGTCATTTAAATTCTGCAATAAAGCACTCACCATATTGGCTGGCAAAACAGAATCATGGTCTAGCAATAAAAAAAGTGTACAGTTTTTGTCAATTAAGTGCTTCAGCCCTATGTTAATTGCTGCTGCAATGCCCAGGTTTTGATGATTTTCAATCACATCTATTTTTTTATCACTAAGCGTAGCGTGCCCTATTGAATTTGTGCCATTATTCACGATCGCAATATAATCAACCTGATTTATCACAGAGCTTACAACATTATAAAATTCAGTTGCATTTGGATTAAAAGCAACAATTACTGCACCAATCATTTAAAAATTCCAAATCTGAAAACTAGAAGTTTATATTTATATATTTTTGAATACGTTTTTTTTAAAATAATAATTAAATCAACAAGCCAATAAACCAACACATTTGTAAATGGTTGATAATTACCTTTTAATAATTTTTAAAAAGCAAAGGTAATTCAAAATCTCAAAGTTTCAAATTCCCACCACTTTGAGTATTAACTTAAAACTTAATTAAATCCATTTATCAGTTTTAAATAAAACGCTTAACCTAATAATGTTAAATAAAACACCCCTAAAACTGCAGTTAGTCTCTTTGTTAATGATGCATAATATAACCTGTGCGGGAGAGAAGATAATCGCTCTATAAAACTCATAGATCTATTTAAAGCATACCCATGATAAATTTTAGCAACCCGTTCGATTGCTTTTTTTTCTGACTTAGTCCAAATATCTCTCTCCAGATACGACATCACTCTATCTCTGTGCAAAATTGACTGTTCATTAAAAACTTTCAATTTAGTGTGACTTCTTTTAGGTGACTTGATAAAGGACCGAATCTTATCAAAAGTGGGAAACTTTATAACATTAACTTGATTGGCTCCGATTACATTACCGCCATGCTGCCTGTAAGCAGTCAAGCTCTCTGTAATTAAACATACACCACCAGCATTTTTAGTTGTAGCAACTACGGCGATCCACCAATCATGTACTAAAATACCCTTAGGAAAAGGTAAAGCTGAATTAAGCAGTTTTCGCCGAAACATCATCGCACAGCCAGTTGCAAAATTACTATAAATTAATCTTTTAAAAGGTTTTCCCGCAGATGGATTAAGTCTTTGGCTTTGCCAGAATGATTCGTGAATTAGATTGCCCTCAGAGTCAATCAGCGATAAGTCTGAAATCACTAAATCATAGGTTCCACTTTTCAGCTTATGCAACATCAACTCTATCTTGACTTGGCTGAAAATATCATCCTGATCAGAGAGTATGACGTACTCACCTTGCACCAAAGTCAAACCACGTTCGAAATTAGATATGAATCCCATATTGGTGGTAGCAGGATAGATTTTTATACGTGCATCTTGTTTTGCATATTCATTTAAAATGGCAAGTGTTTTATCAGTAGATCCATCGTCAACAACAACTAATTCTAAATTTGTATAGTTTTGATTAAGTATACTTTCAATTTGTTGACATAAAAACTTCTCACCATTAAATGTTGCCATCACTACACTGACCAACTCTTCCACTTTAGTCCTCCATCAACTCTTTAAACCAATAATACTTCTAAATTGCTGCACACTATAAATCCGCAAAAATGCTCCTGCTAAAAGGTATATCAATCCACTGACAGATACACATACGACTAATTGCATTAAATATTGAGAATCAAAAACCGTGCGAGTTAAATACATAACAGCAATTGTAGGCACCCCTGCCAACAAACATGGTGCCACAGCCCTGATTTGCTTTATGAATCCATAATCAAAAACTTTTTTCGTGAAATATATATTGACCATTAAGTTAATATAACTCGACATTACAAACGCTATAGCCATAACTAATATGCCATAGGACGATGCGAGCAAAAGCATCATAGATGTAAAAAAGAATTTTATTAAAACCCCTCTGAACATCAGATCACCCCTGCCGACTGACATTAATAAATTAACATTCAAAAGGTGCAAAGGCCAGATTAGTGCCTCAAAACCTAAAATCTGTAAGATAGGAATTGAGTCAACCCACTGATTACCAAACAATATTAGTACAATAGGCTTAGCTAAAATGACAAGAGAAATAGAAATAGGTACCGACAAAAAGACTGTGCCAAGTAGCGCTTTATTTAATCCTCTTTCCAGCTTTTGATGATCACTAGCAGCTAGTGCGAAAACAGGAAATGCAACCTTAGCAACAATCCCGGACATCGAATTGACTAATAAATTTTGAAAGTTGCTGGCTCTATTAAAAATCCCTACATCTTGGGCTGTATAAACCTTACCAATAACAATTGTATATAAATTAATTGATACAACATTAATTAGCCTGGAAATAAGCAGGTATCCACCAAATTTCAGATATGGTTGAATTAACTTTAAGTCAAAGATAAATTTAGGTCGCCAAGGATGTTTAAACCAAATCAATAGTGTTGAAATAACAGTTGCAGCAAAAGTTTGTGCAACAAGGCTCCACACTCCCCAACCACTGAACGCTGCAAGCAAAGCAACTATACTTGATATTGCAGCGGCAATCGCACCGATAATCGCTGTTGTTTTAAAATCAAGCTGTTTTGAAAATAAAGCAACCTGCACTGACCCTAAAGACCCAATAAGTACACAAATCGCCATCATATATGTGATGTCTACCAGTATAGGTTTTTCATAGAATGACGCGATCCAGTGTGCGGATATGCACATGGTTACAGCTATTAAGAAGGCTAAAGTGATTGTAAAAAAAAATAAACTAGATTCTTCTTGATGAGTCGTTACATCTCTTTGAATTAGCGCATCAGTTAAGCCTGCATTTGCTAATGTACTCGCTAAGCCTACAAAAATTGCTAATAATGCATAAACCCCGAAGTCAGAAGGTGTTAGAAGCCTTGCAAGAACAACCCCTACCAAAAACTGAAAACCTAATCTAAAAAATTGGTCTACGGCACTCCAACCTAGCATCCGATTAACACTATGGTGCTTTGCCACTATTAAGCCTTCTTAAACAAGAAAAAAGGCTCTAATTCATTAACCCCATATTTCTTTGAATCTATTTCGGGTAGAAGATCTTTATGTAATTGAACTTGAGATACAAAACCCACAGACGAAAATCTATCAAATATATCCAAGCCATAAAGTCTAACATGATCTTCTTGGCCATAAACTTGCAATCGAGCTTCATCATTATCAATACCCGGGTCAGAAAACGTATGTTTTAACTTGGCACTATATGGCGTTTGCAATATTGCTAACCCTCCTGGCTTTAACACCCTATGAAGTTCAGATAATGCCTGAACTTCATCCTGCACATGCTCAAGGACATGATTTGCAATAACAAAATCAAATGCCTCATTGGCATATTGAATAGCAAGCATATCGACCTTTTCTATATCAGGAAATGCCGGATATAAATCAGCCTTAACATAGCTTGCAGGTAGTTGTTCTTGAATTAGTTTCGATATCCAAACCTCTGGAGCAAAATGTAAAACATTTGCGTTTTTAAACCTGCTAATCAATCCCATTTCTTTAAGAAATAAAAATAAATGTCGTTCACGATCATGGCTCCAGCAATGAGGACAGGAAAAGTTGTCAACATCACTACCAACCATATTCAAAACACGAAAAAAAGCAGAAACTGATTTTAAACCTTTTTTGTATGGTAAGAAAAATCCAACTTTCTTGTCACAAATGCAACAATAATGCCGTGGAAAAATACAAAGACGCGCTATCTTATTTCTAAACTTTTCAATAAATTTCATTAATACTTTACCTTTGATAAGAACTTTGTAAAGAAGTATTCAATTGCTAAATAAGCGTATTGCAAATAATGCTTTACTGCTCGAATCAACAAAAACTCCTTAATTAGGATATTGCCTGCTTGATAATGCCAACTCGCTATTCTTTTTTTTAGTAGCAAATCATATTCATAATCCAAATATTTATTAATGAAATTAGTAGAGATAATTGTATTTTCTAATATCGTTACCTGTTTTATTCCAGACCACACACCGCCTTTATGGATTCGATGAACACCCATTACCTCATCAATAAAGCCAATTTTCCCGTTTTGCGCACACATCACATGAATCAACCAATCTACATTGGTCATTTGGTGAACATATCTAGAAAACTTTTTAATAGCAAACTTTTTAAACATAATTGAAAGTGTTGGTATAAAAAAAGAAGATATGACATCTTCCAAACCATAAACTTTCTTTTTTAAGCCAATTGGAAACTCGTGAGCCATCATACTGTTATCTTCATAAGTTCTAGTAACCACATGAAAACATTCCGTTACCTCCGGATTTGTTTTCAAGAAGTCAAACTGCTTTTGTAACTTATTTTTATCCGTCCAGTAATCATCACCATCAAGAACTGCTATATATTCCCCTTTACATTCATTAATTACCATTTCACCATTAGCATGCATACCAACATTTCTATCTTGTAAAATCAGATTAATCTGGTCGGGGTATTTCTCTTTATATTTTAGTAGTATTTTTCTAGTCTGATCGGTAGAACAATCATCTCCAACAACGATTTCATACTCAAAATCAACATCCTGCATTAAAACACTATCTAGTGCCTGAGCAATATAAGCCTCATGATTAAACGTGACAATTGATACACTAACATTCATTACATGCTTCCCTTTTCAAACCTAGAAACAACTCGAACACAAAACAACAGCGCATAATTTAATGATAAACAAAACTAAATATATCCGTAAGAAATAGTTCAAACTACATGAAAAGGAAATAAAGAAGTCAAACCAACCATAGACTAAGATAGTCATTAAGCTTTCTATTTTATACTGGAAAGATCGATGCTTTGAGATTTAATGGTTAAAGCAGAGTGACTAACACATTCAAGAAAATATAATCCTTCTTTAGATATTTCTGCCCCGTGAACAAAAACATTCGATAATAAACTACCATTTAAATGCCCACGAAGACTATCAGCTATGTCTGCATATAAATTTGAAAATGCTTCAACAAAGCCGGAAGGATGTCCGGCCTTAAATCGATTATATCTAATCTCTCGGGCAACTTTTGCTTCGTTCGATCCTCGGTCTAGGGTCATATGATGCCCCTCATTATCAGAAAAGTGTAAATCTTCAGGTTCCATTTGATACCACTCTGCACTTGCAATACTACCAAACACTCTTATGCGGAGACCATTTCTATATCCAATGGCAGTCTTGCCCCACCAAGCTAGGACACGTAAATTTTCTTGATATTGCGCATGACAATATACATTGTCTACAATTCCTTCAAATTGTCCATAATTTGATTGGTCTCCAAATACACTTAAAGGCTTCTTACCCCCAGTTATAAAATCAACCAAATGATGAACATGAACACCCAAATCCAATGAAACTGTCGGTATTGCATAATCTCTTTTTCTCCATTCTTGTGGGTTCGCCCCCACTCTTAGATAGCCCTCCTGTGGCATTTCAATATGAATTTGATGAATTTTTCCTAAACGCTCTTCCATGATCATTCTTCGTAACTCACGAACCATAGGATAACCAGAATAATTATAAGTTACAGCTAAAAACCCCCCAGAGTTATTTACCGCTTTTTCTATTTGGCTACATTCCTCACTTGAAATACCAAGTGATTTTTCGCAAATTACTGGATAACCTGCCTCTAATGTAGCTAGCAAAACTTCTGAATGAGTTGGAGTTGGGGTTAAAATTACAACAGCATCAAGTTGAGTTCGTTCTTTTTCGAGCAATTCTTGCCATGTATCATATACTCTGTCCCTACTTACCCCATAAGTATGAGCTGATAACTGATTTTGCTTAATGTCGCGACTAAAACAACCAGCCTCAACACGAAAGTGACCATCTAACCGACTTGCATTAAAGTGTGTATACCCTACTGCAGAATTAAGTGCTCCACCAACAAATGCGACACGCAATGGCTCAATCGATTCAAATTTCATAATAAAGAGACCTCAATTACATTTACCCACTAGAAAGTGAGTATTTTCTAAAGTTTAATATGAAAACTATATGTATAGCTTTTTAAATAAAATACATTACTGATTCAGACCAGCCTTGAGTGTAATGGCGGAAGTAAATTTTATAGTCTGGATTCAGTGACAGAATATAACTTGGTACATCTCTAAAATCGGATGCGCCATGATAAACAGAAATTGCAAGTTTGGGCTTATCTTCAATAATATGTCTCTCACATCCAGCTAGTGCCTTCATTTCCCAACCTTCAAGATCCATTTTAATAAAAGACACCGGCTCGCTCACTGCGTCATCAAGCGTAGTCACATCAATAGACTCACTACCCACCTGACTTATAGCAGAAGCAGATCCAGCATCTGGATTAAAATATAAACGCCCAACACTATCAGATAATCCAACCTCTAAAAACTCTATATTCTGCAGTTTAGCTAATCGAACTTTTGCTGACTGCATATTTCTACTTGAAGGTTCGAACAGAAATACTTTTTTATAGTCTGGGTATCTACTACAGAACTCTTCAGTAGTATCACCATCGAAGCCACCAGCATCAACAAACACCTCATTCTGATACATCATGAAATCTTCAAGATATTGATCTTTGAGTCGAACCTGATACTCATGCATGTAAATTGGATTAGGATTTAATCGATATTTAAGTACATCTATAAATACTTTTTTAGACTCTTCATCAGACATTGATTGATAGAGATTGAACCACTCATTTTTAAATGAGTGGTAGTCTTCACGCTGCTGCTCTACAAACCAAGGTAATGAAACTTTTCCACTTGGATTATTTAAAAGTTCACTAATTGGAATAACATTTTTCAATCCGGCTTTTCTTAAATTATTTTGCACCGTAACAGGGCTAATAGAAGTCGAACAATTCACAACTATTGACTCTGGTAGGACATCTGTTGTCTTAAGAATCGGCACACCATACCAACTATTACTGTGAGTTTCATAATCATCAATCAAACCATCAATATTCAAGAGCCTGATTAACTCTTCTGACTGCTTATTCTTACCAACAACATAACGAGCAATCTTACTGTTACTCAAGAATAAATTAATAAGCGTCTGATCACTGCTTTCTAGGTTAATAGCAGAATCTACGGTTGAAAAAAATTCCTCTTTACTAAGTTCTAATTTATTCATGATTACTCATTAATGATGTATTTGATAAAGTGCACGTTTTAGTGTGAGCGAGTAACAGTCATCAAAATCCTCTTGTGAATTTTCTTTTAAAAATAAAATTCCAATTCTTCCGAATGGACTCGCCTTAACATAATCCCCAGCGAGGCTAATTGGAAATAGTTTTTCAATAATGACTGCACGATTAAACTGAATTGACCCAAAAAAACCATCTACGGGCTTAGAAATTGTATGCCTCATGACCAAAGACCTCTTATTTTGATAATCGGTTAATGGTGATATCTGGTTGATGAAAGGCAAAACATAAGATTCAACATACTTAAACGACGTAGAAAACTCAATTAGTTGACTATACAAATCGCCAGGGCAGCGTCGAGTAACTTCAATCAGCCAATATTTTGGACCTTTTTTTATAAACTGAGTATGAATCAGGCCGTCAACAAGGCCTAGTTTGTCAGCCATAACCTCTATTGAATAACGAATATGAGTAAGCATTTCTTGCGGAAAATTGTAATCAACTTTACTAGTGTCCACAACAAATGGATTTGCCGTACCATGTTCCTCAACAATAAAATCAGCGGTTATTTTCCCATGAGTAATGAAAGCAGAATGACTGTACAACTGCCCTTCAACGTACTCCTCAATAATATATTTTTCTAACTTAGAAAAGCTTTTTGCGTAAGTAATATATTCATCAAGATTACTTTGCTCTGATTCATGAACTACTGTTACACCTCGTCCACTAAAAGCATCTACCGGTTTTACAATCAAAGGCCAATGATTACCGACACTTTCTCGAGTAAAAGTTTTAGGTATAGGCAACCCAACCTCATTGGCAAACTCTCTGAACTCTTCTTTATTGTTTATTGTTTGAGTGTTTTTTAATGACTCGATTCCAAAAAAACCAATCTCCTCGTTTAGTTTTGCACTAACCAAATAAGAAAGGTCATTGCAACCTGGCACAATAAAATCAATATATAGGTCAGCAATCAATTCACGAATAAGATGAATTTGAGAATAATCAATATTTATGTAGTTTTTGGCTTTTTTTGCCAAATAATCACTTGGATTACCACCAACCACATATACCTCATAACCTTTACTAATCAAGTAATCATATATGGGAGATGAAGACAAGTTTGTATCTATCAACAGAACTCTACTCATCTTTAAGCAACCAACCTTATAACATTACAAATTTCATCTATAGCTGAGAAATCAAGATCAGGATATATAGGAAGACAAAGCACTTTTAATGCCATGTCATTAGCTATCGGTAGATTCCCAATACCTGCAGAGGCAATATCCTGATACATAGGAAAATTAGAAATTAAGGGGTAAAAATACCTACGCGAATAAATTCCATGATCCTTAAGTATTTGATAAAGAGCATCTCTACTTTGTGGATAATCTGCCTGAATTAATATTGGAAAATATGAGTAATTTAAAACAACATCTTTATCAGCCTCTAAGAAGTGAATGCCCCTAACACTTGCCAATTGCGTCCGATATCTGTTATCAATTTCCTTTCGCTTGCCAATCATTGCGTTTACATTCTGAAGCTGCAACAATCCAACGGCAGCATTATACTCACTCATTTTTCCATTAATGCCAGGTTCAGTCACTGTCACTTCATCAACAAATCCAAAATTCTTCAATTGGTCAATTCGTAATTTAGTCTGTGCATCTGGGCATACAATTGCCCCACCTTCAAAAGTGTTAAATACCTTTGTTGCATGAAAACTAAGTACCGAAAGGTCACCATGCCTAAGAACACTACCTCCGGCATCTTTCACACCAAATGCATGAGCCGCATCATAAATAACTTTAAGATGGTGTTTATCAGCAATTTTGCGAATAGCCTCCACATCGCAAGGATGCCCATAGCAATGGACTGGCATAATCGCTGTAGTTTGTGGAGTAATCGCTTCTTCAATTTTTGAAGGATCAAGATTTAATGTATCCGGATCAATATCAACGAATACTGGTTTTATACCATTCCATAATAGAGAATGTGAAGTTGCAACGAATGAGTAGGGTGTAGTAATCACCTCACCTTTAATGGTCAAAGCTTGCAGCGCAGTTACTAAAGCTATTGTACCGTTGGTGAACAGAGAAATATGCTCTACACCCAAATACTCACAAAGCTCTTTCTCCAAACGTTGGTGAAAAGGACCACCGTTAGTAAGTATTTTATTCGCCCATATTTCTTCCAGAAAAGGAATAAGGTCTTGCAATGCTGGCAAGTTAGGCTGAGTAACATAAATAGGTTTGTTTATTTTATCCATTATTATCAATCAGATTTTTTGATTCGATTGTGCAACTTCGCTTGCCAGTTCATCAATCTCTAACTTAAGAAGTTCATACTCATGCATTTTATTACGCAAAAATCTAACAGTTACTTTTGTTTTCTCTTCAACGCCCTTAGGGGTTAACAAATACATATAAGCCAATTTATTTTTGCTGTTACGGAAGTTGCTTACTTTTAACACACCAACCGCCATTAAGGCTTGAAGGCAGAAGTTTACTTTACCCAAGCTAACCCCTAGCACCTCAGCTAGTTCACGTTGAGTTATTTCAGGCCTTAGCTCAACCAGCTTAAGTATTTTGTAGCGGTACTCATCTGTTAGCATGATGTTAAACAAAACTCCGTTCATCGATTGAACAACAGAGTGAAGTATATATGATGATTTAGAACCCGTATATGATTTATATATCAACACTCGTTTAAGAGTATAAAGATCTAAACCTATACAAAAATATTAAGGAAATTGAACATCTCTAATAAGCACCACCCGTAAACTTCTTAATATCCCTTAACTGCCTTTTAGTTGGCCGCCCTGCCCCTCTATCTCTTTGGGCAAAGTCATGCTCGCCCGTGAGTTTTGCATTTTCACGCTTGGCAATACTTTCTGTAGTTTCAGCATATAGCAATGCTGCTTCTGGTGCGCCCTTGCGCACATTGGATAACGCTTGCACATTGACTTCAATTTCGAAGTCTCGGTTACGGATGTGAATTACTTGGCCAATATGCACTTCTTTTGCTGGTTTTACTCGGTCACCATCCACATGGACCTTACCTGTGTCGATTGCGGTAGTGGCAAGGCTACGTGTTTTAAAAAAACGTGCGGCCCATAGCCATTTGTCCAGCCTGCATTTACTGTCTGCTTCGTTTGCCATTTCTTAATCAATCAGATACTGACCTAAGCAGGTCGTTTAGGCGAGTTAGTTTCTAGGATTGTTTTAAAATCTTTAAGCACCACTTCTGCCATGACATTCACGGATTGTAGTTGATGCCCCGTCAAGTAATGAATGCCGTCAGCTACATTATTCATGGTGGCAATGTGAAACTGCCCCTGCTCAACTGCTTTAATTACTTCATCGCTAAGCACTAGATGGCGCATATTACGCTCGGGCATTAACACGCCTTGCTTGCCATCCAAGCCAATCTCCTTACAAACTCTAAAGTAGCCTTCAATTTTTTCATTTAACCCACCAACAGGTAGGACTTCACCATGTTGATTTAATGCGCCGGTTACCGCAATGCCCTGTTTAATAGGCACTTGTGCAAGTGACGACAACAGTGCAAATAACTCCGCGCAGGAAGCTGAGTCGCCATCCACACCGCTGTATTCTTGTTCAAACACAAGAGAAGCGGTAAGGTTAAGTGGATTTAAATGTGCAAAATTAGCATGCAGCCAACTTTGCAAAATCATCACGCCTTTATCATGGGTAGGCCCGCTCATCTTCACTTCGCGGTCTATGGTCAACACCCCCCTACTACCTGGGTAGCAATTTGCAGAGATGCGTACTGGTGAACCAAAACTTGCCTCAGATAAATCAATATGCGTTAGGCCGTTAATCTGGCCTATACATTCGCCATGTACGCTGATGATTAGCTCTTTGTCTACGATAGAGTCACGCATATGCGCTTCAATATAACTGTGACGCGCATATTTGCGGGCAATGGCAGATTTAACATCTTCAACCGTCACAAGCTCAGCCCCGCGCAGGCTGGCAGCGGCTGCACTCTCTAACAGTAATTTCTCAAGCACTGCGAACTTGGTGCTCAGTCTCGTTTGGTCTTCAATTAGGCGGTGCATAGCCTGCAACAATGCGGCAACAGCATCGGCCGTCACATGGCGGCAGTGATGTTGCTGGCACTTATGTGCAATAAACGATGCATATGCAGCATAATTTTCAGGGCTGGCTTTTACCTGATCTGCAAACTCAATTTTAATAGGGAAGTAATCAAAGAAGTCAGGTTTAACACCTAGTAGCTCGTAATAATCTTCGCGTGTGGCGATCAACACGATTTTTACTGATACTGGTATTGCCGCCTGCGCATTAATCAAGCTACTACCTTGATTGCTACTGCTACTTAAATCTTCAATCTGCAAAGTGCCGTTACGGAGGAAACGATGCAGTTTTTCAAGGATATGTGCACCACTTTGCTCATCGGCAAGAATGTCGCGTAAATGTAGTAACAATGTGCCGCCATCTGCGCGCATTAAATTACCTGCGCGTAAACGCATAAAGTCTGGAATATTACTGGCCTCGCTGGCACCCTCCACCCCACCAAATAAGGATTGCAAGCTAGGGTCATTATCATATATCACCGGCGCATGCTGTGTGGCGTGGTGTTCAACCAGTACATTGGCACGGTAGCGACCAAAAAAGCTCTCAGACATCAGCGCCTCAAGGTTACTTTCACCGTCAGGGCTTGTAGTAGGTTGCCAGTTTTCTAGCGTTTCTAATATATCTTTCTGCAGAGTACTAAAATAATGCGATGGAATTTTATCTGGCTCTATCAACGTCAGGCTAGCTTTAACTGTGTTTAACTGCGCCTCGACAAATGCTTGCAATGGCGCAATAGAATTTTGCTGCACTTTAGCATCTAACAAACTGGAGATGTCTTTAGCAAAAACACGTACAAAGCCATCTAATGCTTGCTTAAGTTGCACTCCTGCACCAGCGGGCAACTTAATAAACAAAGGCTTACCGTTCGCTTCAAACTGATAAAGCGCGACTAAATCACTAGCAGCTGGCCACTTTTTAGCAGCCTCGTGCATTACACCTAGCATTAACGTAGTACGACCCGAGCCAGGCTCACCTAAAGCGAGCAAGTTAAATCCGGTCTGCTGGATGCTTAATCCAAATTCGGCAGCTTTTTTCGCCTCAGCTTGTGCCACCCACGCCTGATATTGTGCGCTATCGTGCGCTTCAACACTAAGCTCGGACGTGTCAGCAAAGTTAAATTGCTCTAATGCCACATTAATAGTTAGCGCCTGGGGTGTTAGTATTTTTTGCATATTATTTTTCTATACTCCAACGATCACGCGCCGTATCATCTGCTGATTTTGCCTCTACCCAGTGTTCGCCTGCTGAGTTTGCTTCTTTTTTCCAGAATGGCGCTTCTGTTTTAAGATAATCCATCATAAATTCACAGGCAGAGAACGCATCACCACGATGCGCACTCGTCACGATGACCAGCACGATTTGATCGCTAGGTTGTAGCGTGCCAACACGATGCACAATCAAAGCGTCCATGATATTCCAGCGGCTTTTTGCCTGCTGAATAATAGCGGCAAGCGACTTTTCCGTCATACCAGGATAATGCTCAAGCGTTAGCTGTGAAACCGTATCGCCATCGTTTAAGTCGCGCACCAAGCCAACAAAGCTCACCACTGCACCAATGTCTTTGCGTGCCTGACGCAATTGGTTGATCTCAACACTGATATCAAAATCTGCTGTTTGCACTCTTACTGTCATAGTTTTACCGCATCACTGTCAAGCAAACGCATTAACCACCTGTCACCGGTGGGAAAAATGCTACTTCATCGCCATCATTAATGACGGCCTTGTCATCCACAAGCTCATGATTAATGGCTGCACGCACTTTCAGTTTACCCATCAGCATTTGTCCCCAAACATCGCCACGTTTAGCGAGCACGGATTTCAGCTTTAAAATAGTCAGCGCATCATCTGGCAACTCTAAATCTTCTGTAGAGTATTTAAGCGTTTCTTTCAATCTTGCAAAATAAAATAATTTAATTTTCATTGGGTTACTTAGTTTAATTAATCTGTTTTATCATCAATAACATCTAGCAAATCTGGTGTACTTTTCGCTAATTCCACACGTTCAATTTGCGCAAATCTCTGTGAAATTTTTTGGCTAGAAATATGCACATCCTGTGCATTTTCGTGTGCTTGACGAATATTGTCTGCCAGCTTTTTCATGCGCAGATCGAAGCGGCCAAAATCCTTACTGAGTTTGCCTAACTCTTCTTTAATCACATGCACTTGTTTACGTGTTTCCACATCTTTTAAGACAGCTCTCGCAGTATTTAGTACGGCCATTAAGGTCGTTGGAGAAACCACCCATACACGTTTATTCATGGCATAGGTAATCACATCAGCATGGTATGCATGCAACTCGGCAAATACCGCTTCTGCTGGAATAAACATGACAGCACCATCAGAAGTCACATTAGAAATAATGTACTTGGTCGCAATATCATCTACATGCTTTTTAACATCTAATTTAAATTGCTTTTCTGCAATCAGCTTCTCTGCTTCACTGAGTTTGTTATCCAGCATGCGATGGTAATTTTCCAGCGGGAACTTACTATCTACTGCCACCACGCCTGTAGGCTCAGGTAAGAACAACGCACAGTCGGCACGCGTACCGTTTTCAAAAGTATGCTGCATTGCAAATGAGTTCACGGGCAACACATTACGGACCAAGGCCTCCAACTGCACTTCACCGAAAGCACCGCGCGAGCGTTTATCTCCCAGCAATTCCTGTAAGCTCACCACATTGGTGGTTAAACCATCAATTTTCTTTTGCGCTTCATCAATCGTGGCCAAGCGCGCCATTACATCCATAAAGGTTTGGTTGGTCTTTTTAAACCCTTCATCCAAACGCTCAGAAACCTTACCGCCGATAAGCTCTAATCGCCCATCCACTGATTTGGTTAACGCCTCGATACTTGCCGTCAATTGCAAAGTAGCATTACGCATGGTTGACTGAATCAGTTCCTGCTCTGCTTTACCCTGCTCGGCTAATGTCGTGTGCAGCTTCTCCAGTACGGTTTCACGTGTTTGAGACAAGCTATTGTTCTGCGCCAGTTGCAAAGCCTGCATCGCATCTCGCGTTGCTTGCAACTCAGTTGCCACACTAGCGCGCAAACGCTCACTGGTTTCATTGGTTGCACTGCTCAGCCTGTCGCCAAGTTTGTTTAGACCATCGTTAAAATCCAGCAACATGGCACGATGCTTTTCTTCAAGCTGCTGCAATATAAGCGTGTTGTGATCAACCTTGCTTGCTCGCCACATCTGCAATAGAAGTAACAAAAGAATAGCAAAGGCAATAATTAATATGATGATTTGTAACATAGGCTAAATTATACCCGATGCTTGTTTAGCATCTGTATAAATTCACGGCTTTAACGTAGATTACAACTTAAACTTACTGCATATGACTCTGCATGCAAACGGCTATCTTCAAAAAAATTAAAAAGAGCGTTTTTAAAATACCTAGGATTATGCCAAACTTAACTTTATTACCACTCTCGTTAGGCTTATTGTGCTTAAACTCAAATTACTGCTAAACCAGCAACTAGCCAATATTACGCGCAGGCTGCATAACAACTTTTATTTGTATTTGAGCGCGCTGCTCACCGTATTAGTTTTATTAGACGCCAGCTTGTTTCATGTGGGTGAAAACATGCGTGACCGCGCGTTTGACATGATGGTAAAAAACCGCATCATGGTACCCAAGCCAGACTCGGATATTGTCATTGTAGACATCAACGAAGCCTCATTAAGTGCGATGTCTGCCGAGTACGGCCGTTGGCCTTGGCCTAGACAAGTGCTTGGTGAGTTCTTGGAAAATATCGAAGCTCAGCAACCTAAGGCTGTCGTGTTTGATATTTTGTTTAGTGACCCGGACATTTACAATCCAGACAGTGATGCCTATTTTAACGAGGTGATTGCAAGCACAAAAAACACATTTTTCCCCATGCTGCGCTTGGCGGAAGCAAGTGATCATTTAAGCCAAATCACGCCAAATATGATTCCTGGTATTAAGCGTACTGGGGCAGACCAAGAAGGTACAGCTCAACCAATAGCCATCGTGCTGCCGCATTTAGAGGCTGCACTCAACTCAGGACATTTAGGAACACACAACATTTATCCAGATAAAGACGGTATCGTGCGCGAATACAGACTCTGGCATGATGAAAGTGGCTGGATACTGCCATCTTTACCACTGGCGGTAGCTAGCTTCACTAAAGAAAATTCAGAAACTTTGCCGCAAAATATGCTGATTAACTGGCGTGGCAAACCATTTACTTACCAATTTGTCACGTTTAGTGATGTTTATGCCGATATGGCAAGTAAAGTAAAAAAACGCCCGGCGAATGAGTTTAAAGACAAAATAGTGATTATCGGCTCTACCGCACCATCGCTATTTGACCTAAAAGCCACTGCCATGGCAAAAGCTCACCCAGGAGTGGAAATACTGGCAACGGCTATTGATAACGTTAAACATGATGATTACTTAAAAGTGTGGCGCGGGAAAACACCATACATCCTGATGAGTTTAGCGCTCATTTGGCTAACTGCACTGGCATTTTTCCGTAATGTAGATCGCGATAAAGTCACTAGAGTGTTCAGTAGTAGCCAAATCATATTGATTACGCTGTCTTATTTGGCGATTAACTTCACCAACACCTATCTGGATTTAACAGGGCCCATTACTTGGGCAATCTTGTATTTCAGTGTGGCTAAAATATATGCACTGGCTAACGATAGAGCAATGCAGCGCTTGCTCGCCAACGACGTAGAGTCAGGTAAAAAAGGGGCAGCAATTTTACTCATGCCCATTATGTTTGAAACACGAGAACCATTGAGCGATAGCCTGCTCAAAAAATTACAGTACAAAATTGAGCAGTGCCTCCAGCACCGCGCTACTGTGGAAATTTTAAAAGGGACGCAAAGTGGCATATGGGGGCTATTTAGCGACATGATTATCGTCAGCTGGGCTTATGCGCATGACAACGAAGCCGAGGCAAGCCAAGCCGTGCAGGATGCAACAAAACTTGGTACGCAACTGAATCAACTAGTGCAAGGGACAGGTATTCCAGAGGACACGACAGCGCGTTATACCCTGCATAACGGCACATTAAACACAGAAAAACCTATGGCAAACCAGTGGCGCGGTTTGTTTGCTCAAGCCATTATCAAGTTAGATATTTTAGAAGGTGGAACCCAATGAAACATTACTTAAAACACGTACTCATTCTGAGTAGCCTAGTGCCCTTGCTTTATGCGGGCATGAGCGCAGCCGCCGAAAAAGGCAGTGCACTCAAGAATGACAGTTTACGCAGTGAGCCATTCGCAGATGCTAAAGTAACCGGCAGCTTTGCACGTGGTGAGAATTTAGAAATCATCAAAAAACAAGGTGCATGGCTGCAAGTAAAGGCTGCAAAAGGCTCCGGCTGGGTA
>Ga0208263_100162_pt1 | contig 26442 bp, 21 predicted proteins | sample LakWasMet28_LOW6_2_FD_183872 | JGI IMG/M metagenome (GOLD analysis project Ga0208263, IMG submission 183872) | Freshwater sediment methanotrophic microbial communities from Lake Washington under simulated oxygen tension - Sediment Metagenome... | ecosystem: Environmental > Aquatic > Freshwater >... | reverse complement strand
ATATTCAAGCCGCATCACAAAAATGGATTGATAGCTCAATTTCAAAAACCATTAACGTGCCTACAGATTATGATTTTGAAGACTTCAAAAACATCTATCTATACGCATACGATAAAGGCCTAAAAGGTTGCACAACATTCAGATTCAACCCTGAAGCGTTCCAAGGCGTATTGGTGACTGAGAAAGACTTAGAAAGCACCACTTACAAATTTACCTTAGAAGACGGCACTGAGATTGAAGCCAAAGGTAATGATGAGATTGAGTATGATGGTGAGATTCATAGTGCGGCGAACTTATACGATGCATTAAAAGAAGGCTACTACGGCAAGTTCTAAGCTGCTTTGTTTGTTAATACGGCGTTGCGTTTAAATTTTTAATCCTCATGTACTACTTGTACATTCCGGTAAAAAATTTAAACCCGCCTTGTCTTAACTGCACACGCAACGCTTAAAACAAGAGCGAATAAATGTGAGGGCAACCTCAAAAGGAGAACAACATGGCAATTAAAATTGAAAAGAAAATCGTTAGCTACAACCTAGTGTCAGAAGAAGACAAAGCAAAAGCTGCCGAAGCCAAAGTAGCAGAAGCCGCATCTAACGTTGTGCAGCTAGGCGAGCCATTAGGCCGCCCAGAAAAATTGGTAGGCAACACCTACAAAATCAAAACACCAGTCACCGAGCACGCGCTTTACATCACCATTAACGATATTGTAATGAACGAAGGCACACCACAAGAGCACCGCCGCCCGTTTGAAGTATTTATTAACTCCAAAAACATGGAGCACTTTCAATGGATTGTTGCACTAACACGTGTGATGTCAGCCGTGTTCCGTAAAGGTGGCGATGTCACCTTCTTGGTAGAAGAGCTTAAAAGCGTATTTGAACCAAGCGGTGGCTACTTCAAAAAAGGCGGCAAGTTCGTACCAAGCTTAGTAGCAGAAATCGGCGAAGTAGTAGAGCAGCACCTGCAAGAAATCGGCATGCTTAAAAAACCGGGCCTAGATGAACACCAACAAAAATTGGTAGAAGAGAAAAAGGCGGAATACCTCGAAAAACACGCAAAATCAGGTGAAGAAGTGAATGAAGAAGGCTTTCCAAAAGGTGCGCAGCTTTGTAAAAAATGTAATACCAAAGCGAGCATTATTATGGATGGGTGTTTGACTTGCTTGAATTGTGGTGAGAGTAAGTGCGGTTAATTTAGAAAAGGAGCTTCGGCTCCTTTTATTTGTAAGTGACCCCATAAGCTGCAATCTTGCCCTCATAAGCTGCAACTAAAGACTCCAAAATTTGCAATTAAAAAAGCCTGAATTCGTCAGGCTTTTTTATTGTTGTATAGCTAAAAATATCATTTATAGATATATAGCTGTTTTTAAGCTAGGATTGTTTATGGGAAAAAAATCAAGACTTAAGAAAGAAAGACGTTTGAATTCAATACAGCCTGCGAAGTCGAATGTGTTGAATACTAACAACTCTCAAGAAGCCCGTGATACAGACTTCACTCATCGTATTTCAAAGTTAAAAGAGCTGTTCTCTAGGTATAGCGCTGAGGACGTGTGCGTCAGTTTAAATATATCTGATTTATGGCTGCCTAATATCTCCAGTACAGTAAAGCATCATTTTGCATACGGTGTTCTATTATCTTTGAGCCCACATGAGTTTAAAAATGAACTACAACTCGACTCTTATGAAGCCTATCGAGATTTTTTAAAGAAGGTGCATTTAATACTTCCTAAATTTTACATGCTTGAAGACTACATACCGGAGCCTGATTGGGGTGAGATTAAAATTTTATCCAGAGGAGAGTTCCTGAGAATTTTCTACGGAGGATCAATTGAACGCATCTATGATTTCATTGAGGCTTTCAAACTAAAGTATCTAACCAGTAAAAAAATAAAAACAGTTGCTGCAAACAATGCCGAACAGGATCTACATACCGTAGCAAAACTTCAAGATCTGTTGATTTCACAAATCGATAAATCAGTTGGTAAAATTGATGATATTTCTCCAGGCCATATTGAAATACCAAATGCTAAATTCTGGAAACAGAGTAAAGCGGCTTTATTAAATATTTCGTTATCTTTTACCGATATATCATGCAGCCCAGAAATTATAGTGCCTCTTGGTAAACATGAAATTCCTGAATCTGAATCTGAGTTTTCAGATTCATTATTCAGTGGCGCTTCAGTACCGGGCATACTTGTCAGAATTGGCAATAAACACTTCCCTATATCGCCCAGAAACGCCATCGGAGTAGTTCTTGAGTATTGGGAAGGTCTAACAAAAGGTCAAAAATTTGAAAAAGAAGTTTTGGCAGAAAATGTTGGAACATTTCTGGGACAGAGATTTTTGAGTCGTGAATTAATAGTTGGTCCATTTAGACTTGCTTCTTTAAAGAAAAGAACTGACAACTCTTTTGCAGCGGCAATACTTGCAGAAACTAAAGTGTATTTGTTGGTAATCCTTAATGATGAGGATATTGAGCAACTACCAAAGATTGAAAAAGATGTTGTTGAAATCGCGTCTGGTACTGAAAGATGGGGACTGTTTCATCAAAGCCATCATGGTGCGCTGCAATTGAATGTTAGCCCAGATGACTTAGAGATTATTGTTTTAGTTCCAGCAGTATCTGCACAATTCTGCTCTATTACACGACCACCAGAGACTAATGCACGAATTTGCTTTCTTCCTGATTTTGTAACAATTATGGACTCATTAAATAATGCTAAAGAGTTTGAAAGCTTCTGGGCATTCGTTGATGAGTCTAATGACAAGTTTGGTCCAATGTTAGGCCTTACAGACATTTTTGCTTCTTTTAGAGATTCGCATAGTGTTTTGGTGGATGGTGCCTTTTCTCCGAATATGATTGTATTAGATCCTCATTGGGGATCTAATTGGCGCTTTGATGAATTGGTTAAATTCTGGAGTGTAGCGCCTAGTCTCTTTCCAAACGATACTAATATCGCTTGGAAAATAGACCCTAAAATTAGTGGTATTCAGCAATTAATTGCTAAAGGGTTTCCTGTATTAGCTCAGCATGTTCCTGTAGGTGCATGTACGGTTTTTTTCTCATTTGAAGTGGATACAGATAACCTTTTAGATGTTGAAAATGGCAAAATTCTAGAACTATTTGTACATTGTGTCGCTGACTCATTAGCTCAACGAAACTCTCTTTTTCCAAACTTTCCCCTATTCAATTTTCGGCGCATTGTAACTAAATGCAGAGCTAACACTGACCTACTAGCTTCAGAATCTGATGAGGACTCTGATGCGAAATTAGCTATGCCACTATTTAACTCTTGGAGAGTTATCTCAAACGTTAATGAGTGTTTAGAAGTTACTGTGGATATTAATCTTTCCGCTGTACGTACCAAATTAACTGATGCTGTAGATGCAACATTTGAGATTGAATGTCTTGTTGATTGGCTTAAAGAATTAAGTAAATTAAATGAACTAAATGTCGATTTAGAAGTAATTCTCAAAATTTACGGTACTAAGGGTTACAAACCAAGATTTACATTATCTCGAAAAAGTAGATTAGTAGATGTTCCAGATTATGCGCATCCAGAAGTGCCAGCCCCAGTCAATTACAAGCTGGCACGTAAAGACTTGGCTTTATTGTTCCAAAAAATTGGTACGGAGCCTGGAAAATATCAATTAAAAGAAGCTAAACATCTTATCGATCAAGTTCGAGATGAGGCTCGCTCATTAATACACGGGCGAATTGCAACATTTGATAGGGAAGCAATTATTGTTTTTTGCATCCAGCAGTATGATGAATTGATTGCACATTATTCTCATGAATCAACCAGAATTAAGTTAAGTATGTCGCATGAAGTAGACTTTGATCGACCTGAGAGGTTGGCTGAGCTTCATGATGACTTTATTCGGAATGCTAGGAACTACCGATATCTTTTAGAATGCTGCCTTAGTTCCAAAGAATCGGGCACGGAGCCTGTAACCGCTAAAGTTGTGGTGGGTTTAATAGCTCAAGTAGACTGGTTATTAGTCCTTTATGGAGCAAGCGATGTTCTCCATAACGATATTGATGTTGCAGGGGTAGTTTTAGACAACTCCTTTGTGCCTGAGATTTTCTATTCTGAAAACCGAAAAGAGCAAGAAAAAATATATGGACTTGAGTTAGCAAACGCTCGACTTGGTCAAGGGTTAAATGCTGATGATGAAGTAAACTTTACTGAATCATCTAGTTTAGATTGGGATAAGTTAGATAAAGCTTTTTTTAAAGATGTTGGATTTGAATTCAAACATTTTACTGAAACATTAGTAGTTTTATCACAATGGAAAAGAGTAAAGGGTGAGACAGACCTTAGCTTTTCTTACAAAGCTTCCAGACTAGAAATTATAAAAACAGTCCTAATAGCTATGCCTGAAATCCCTCGAATCGAAATAGAAAAAATCATTGATTTTGCTACTCTTGATCCAACACAAGTTCGACGTCTAATAGGTAAGAATGTTGACGAGTCAGATGTGCCTATTTGGGAATATAACAAACGTGAGAGCAGATATACAACAAAGCCATTAATTCCTATTAATGAATTGCTAAATTGGGGGGCTTGCTCAGTAGAAAGGGCTTTTCGTAATTGGTATTCTTCAATTTCTAACGGTTATTTACCTGCTGACTTTCACTGGCCGAACGTTAAAAAAGTTGTTCGGGATATAAAAAGTAGTATCGAGAAGAAATTAGAAGTTAAGGCACATGACATTTGTCTTAAGGCTACTCCATATGCAATATCTGGGATAGATTTTAAATTCCGGTTTCCGGTAGAAAAGTTTGATGACGTTGGTGATTACGATGTACTCGCGTATTGGCCAGAAAATAATATCTGGGTGACAATTGAATGTAAATATAACCAGCCTCCATATTGCTTAAAAGACGGGCGTAGATTGCGCGAGCGTATCTTTGGTATTGGCGATGATCACGGACAATTTTCTAAAATTGAGGGGCGCCGTAAATTTTTAGCTACAAATTTGGATAAGTTAAGGAGTCTGCTTAAATGGCCACCCTCATTGAATACCTCTCTACCTACTATTCATGAATTATACGTTAGCAGAGATATCTATTGGTGGATGCGAAATCCTCCATATGAAGTCCCAACAGTTTTTGTTCGTATTGATGCTCTAAAAACATGGTTGAATAAACATATTGAGAGTTTGTGATTTGCCTTTATCAAACACGGTCACTTCGGCAGCAGTATGGCTTTACCCATTTCGATAGACATATCATCATGTCTGCTTTAGGCCGTTAATTGATATTTCACTAAATAAATACATTGTATTTATTACTGTTCCTTTTAAATTATTTATCTTTAATATGATGAACGAAAAAACAATAAATTTCTATGAAACTAATTACGATCTCGTCGGGCAATGGTTTGTAAGCCCTGAGGATAAAATTGTTCTAGGGGATAATACCAATAAAATTTGTAGGTTCTGTTCTAGAAAGCCACCTGAAGTTTCTTTCCAAAAAGTTGCTCATGCAATTCCGGAAGCTCTTGGAAATAAGTCTATTGCAAGCCATTACGAGTGCGATGAATGTAATGAGTTATTCGGTCAAGGGATAGAAAATGACTTAGGGAACTGGACTAAACCAAATAGAACTTTTGCACGCATACGTGGCAAAAATGGTGTTCCTACTATAAAAAAAATTGGCCCGACTTCAGGATGGAGGATCGAGTACAAAAATCAAAGTGGAATGCATATTAAGGCATATGAAGATGATCCAATTTTTGAAGTCAATGAAGCAGAAAAAACTGCTACATTTTCTGTAATCAGAGACGCATATACTCCTGTTGGAGTATTAAAAGCTTTTATGAAAATTGGTCTATCTTTGATGCCTGAAAATGAAGTAGATAACTTCCAGCCATTAATTAAATGGATAATTGAAAAGGATCACTCTAAATCCTACGTAGAAAATGTGCCAGTGATTCACACCTTTGTTCCAGGACCAATGAAAAGTGATTTTATTGCTGCGTCGATAATACGTCGGAAGCCTACAACTTTGGATCTGCCATATTTATTTCTTGTAATAGGTTTTGGAAATGATATCTATCAACTTTGGTTACCTTCAAGTGTCCATGACATGGGAAATGGTCAAACCATAAAAATTCCACCGTTTAACCCATTTTCAGGAGTATCTTCAGAATATGGTCCTTCAGTAACAAAGCTAATTTCTCTTTCAAGTTCTATTGTAGTTAAAAATGAGATTCAAAAAATTAGAATGGGATTTGATCATTTAGAAAAAAATTAAAATTTTGATAGGTTTTTTGATTCATGGTCTCCACTTCTAAAAAATGGGCAGGAAAGTTACGTTATTTGTTATTGATTCAATTTATGAAAATGTGCGTATCTTGATGTCTAACTTATCATTAACCGGTAGTTATGAAACCTACAGATCAATCATATAAATTTATTTTGTCAAATTAAGCCGCTAATTAGCGGCTTTTCTCATTTTCCAAACCAAGAATTTGTAACTAGCAGTTCGTAAATTAACTGATGGTTGTAATTTATCTATATAAATCATAATGTTAATAAAAATTAGTGATTGCATTTTTATTGAAAATGGATTAATTGTTATTGCTATAGCAAAAGTTGCGCGATTTAAAAACTATGATAATTTGATTTTCAGATTACTCAGAAACATATTTTGTGATGAGTAGTTTGATTAGGCGGCAGTCTTAAAACTGCCATTTTTGAAAGGAAGTACCGAAGAAAAGAAGCTTATAGAGTAAAGCGGCCTAAATTATAAGGCTGCTTAAAAATGCAAAAGACCCAAGCGAAATACACTTGAGTCTAATGATTGTGACTTAATTTACTAGCGTCCAACTAGTTAAGTACATTCTACGACAACAACGTATTTTGTCAAATTTAAGACTATTGTCTTGGCACCCTTGCAGCCTAACTTTCCAATCAGCAGAAGCACTGACTGGCAAGAAAGGACTCCCTACGCCCAAATTTCTGAGTTACTCCATTTGATGCAAATTAGGAGTTAACAATGAATCATTTAACAGTAGTCCCAAAGATACAAATTATCTTCCCAAAAGATGGAAAAATCCGCAGTCGCAAAGTAGTTAAACGTTCTAATGCACGCAATACTGGCAAGTATCCTAGCTGGAAAATGCGACGTATGATGCAATGGGAATCTGTCCATGAAGGCAACGCTATGCGTGTCCTTGATGCCACACCCAATGTCATTTCTTTTAGTGAACAACCTTGTGAAATCATATATGTCTTGAATGGTGTTGAGCGACGTCATTACCCTGATTTTATTGTGATTGAAGGTGATCATTGTGAGTTCTGGGAGGTAAAAGCTAAGTCAGATGCGAATAGCCCAGAAGTCGCTGAACGCACAGCATTCTTAACTAAAGCTTTACCAGAATACGGATATGGCTATCGCGTGGTGTTTGCAGAAATACTGGCGAAGCAGCCTCGACTTGATAACATTAAGCGATTAAACAAGCTTGGTCGTCAACCTATCTCTCTTCTTGAACAAGAGTTTATCAGACGCTTATTCCTAGATGAGCCAGTCATTTCTTGGGGGGTATTTGAACAGAAGTCCCCACAAATATTGCGAAATGTAAGTCGATTAATACTCGAAGGTAAGCTAAGTATCGATTTCAATCAACCAATCAATTCTGCCACTTCAATCCATAGCCACTTTAACTCATCACGTTAGGAGCACATCATGGCAATTGCATATTTTTGTAAAAATACATCTTTTGATATGGATGGACGTGAGTACCAATTAAACCAAGAGATCACAGCAGGTGTTTGGCAGGCACAAGAAGTAAGGACTGGCAGAATTCATGAGTTCGGTATCCAAGGACTTCAACAGCACTATAGTGAGGGTAAATTAGTATTCATGGAGGATGCTGATAAAGCAGCTAAGTCCAAAAAAGGTTTTAAAGAAAAATCAAAAAAGATTAGTTACCAAACAGAAGAGTCCGAATGGGAAAAAGCCAAAATTAGGCGTATGTATGTCAAGGCGGTTGAGCACTTACCATGCACAGCAGCACTTATGAAAACAGCGATTCATGAGGTATGGAAGACGCTGAACAAAGATAAGAGTGAGACAGATGTAGATAAAGAACCAAATTGGATCACTGTCTCTAGGTGGAAAAAGAAATATCTGACCAATGGTAAAGACGCATTTGCGCTAGTTGATGCACACCATCATAAAGGCAATCGAAATGATCGTTACGATACAGAAGTCATGCATATCGTTTCAGATTGTATTGATAGGATTTATCTTCAGCGCGAACGTAAGACAATACAAGATACAACCGAAGAAGCTGTCGTGATGGTGACACGAGAGAATAAACAACGTATCAAGTCAGATCAGCTAGCCATCCCAACTAGACGACTCATCACAAGGCTTATTGGTTTAATCCCTGCTTTTGATCGATGCGCAGCAAGATATGGGCGTATTGCTGCCAATCGTTTATATCGTAGCAAACTAAAACATCTAGTCACAAAGAAAGCACTAGAGTCTGCACAGATCGACCATACTCACCTCGATTTATTCGTGATTGATGACGAGTCACATATGCCATTAGGTAGGCCTTGGCTCACCATCTGTATTGATAGTCATACGCGTTGCATCCTTGGTATTTACATAGGATTTGAACCTCCTAGCTATCTTACTGTGGGTAAGTGCTTGAAGCATGCTTTCCTTCCCAAAACTAACCTGCAGGAGCAATTCCCTGATATTAGAAATACTTGGGATGCGCATGGGGTAATGGAGCAATTATTTGTTGATAATGGGTTGGAATTTCACAGTATCAGTTTAGAAAAAGCTTGCTTCGCTTTCGGTGTGGAGATTGTTTACACACCGCGTAAAACACCTTGGTTTAAAGGCAAGATTGAGCGATTCAATCGTACGATTAACGATGATGTCAGTCACGGGATTTCTGGCACTACCTTCAGTAATATTTTTGAGAAGGATGATTACGATCCTGCCAAACATGCAGTGGTGACTTTAAGTACATTACGACTAATCATCCATAAATGGATTGCTGACTACTATCACCAAAAGCCACACCGTAGTCTAGACAACCAAACACCAGCCTTAGTGTGGACCAGTAGCGTCCATCCTGAGGATATCGCTTTGGCTCATAACCCAGCAGAAATGGATATGTTATTGGGTAAGGCGGTTGAAAATAAGAAAGTCACTCACAAAGGCATTGAGATTAATAACCTGCTCTATAACTCTCCTGAGTTGATGAATCTCAGACGTCAATATGGCGATCCCTTAACAGTAGATATCCGTGTGGATGAAGCCGATATTGGTCATCTATATGTCATCTTAAAGGATCATCAAGGATATATTGAGGTGCCTGCACTTGATCAAGATTACGCTAAAGGTACAACCTTGTGGCTACACAAGATCTGTCGTGATTACGCCAAAAAGCATTTCAACAAAGTAGACGTTTACAGCTACGCCCTAGCTAAGACAGAAATTCGTGAGATTGTTGAAAAAGACCTAAATCTGAAACGCAGAAAATCTAACGCAAGGGTCGCTCGATATAAGGATACTAACCAGCAATCTGCTACCAAATCGAAGCCGAAAAAAGTCGCAAACGCTGTCAGCAAGCGACCAGTTGCTCCTGCGAGTTCAAATAAAACTGTCGTTGCTAAGGTCCGGCCTAGCTACGCACCAGTTATTGAGCAACGCGCACAGTGAAATCAACAATTTTGAAGGTACACATCATGAATAAAACGACTTACATTCCAACCACTGTGGATCAAATACTGGTACCACATGATATGTTTCAAAAAGCGAAATTACGTATCGATACGCATTTAATCGCTGCACAACATTACCAAGAACCCACTTGTATTGCCGTAGTAGGTGAATCACGCACTGGTAAATCACGATTGTTAGAGTACATCACTAAGGAGTATAAAAAATACCGCACTCCCGAAGGCTTGGTGGTACCCGTACTGAGTATCAGAACGCCATCAAAACCTACAGTAAAAGCGCTGGTTGAAATATTGTTAAGGGAAATCGGTGATAAGTTATGGCACAAACGAGAGTCAGAAAACGAAAAGACGGAGCGTTTATATACTTTACTCAAGCACACTAAAACACACACGATAATCATTGATGAGTTTCAACACTTCTATGACAAGGTGTCTCATAAGGTGCAGCACTACTTGTCAGATTGGTTAAAGATCTTTGTGGATCGTTCTGGCTTGATGCTGATAGTCGCTGGTCTACCTGATTGCATGGCTGTCATTAATCAGAACCAGCAATTGCGTGGACGCTTCTTAGCACCTATCCGTATGTCACGCTTTGATTGGGAAAGTGAAGACTCTAGAGAACAATTTATCGCATGTTTAGAGTCTTTTCAAACAGGCTTAAGTCGTTACCATTTTGCTGATTTGGCTTCTGAGGAAATGGCTTTCAGGTTTTATTGCGCAACCGGAGGATTGATTGGTTATGTAGCCAAGGTGCTACATCAAGTATGCTTGAATGCACAAATGAATGATCAGTCCAGTATTACGCTAGAGGACCTAGCTAACGCTTATGAAGAGGCTGTGTGGATAGATGAGGTTGCTCCAATGACCAATCCATTCTGGCCTGAGTTTGATATGCTTCCTACAGAACACTTGCTAGAAGCAGTGCAGCTTATTGGGACAGCAAGTCCTGAGCCTATTAAACCACGTGCCAGTCGATCAAAAGCCAAGGACATCAGTGCAGCGGAGGTGCTCACTCGATGATACATTCTAGTGAAAATCATGGGCTAAATTATGAGTCAGCTATCCAGCCATTGGTAATCACACCCTCCCCCAAAGAGGGGGAGGCTTTACCTGGCTTTATTTTGAGGACATCTGAAGCCAATGGCTATAAGTCACCATTAGGCATATTACATTATGCTGGTATGGACGATAACGAAGCGCGGTCAGCGAGGCCACCGCTTGATAAGCTGGCGTTGTTGTTTGGTAAAATAGCATCAGAACTCAAAGCGGCAGGATTGGACGGCCAAGATGCCAAGCATAGTGGCCGCTATTTGCAGGTCATGGGTCATGCTATTCCGTCCATGTTTACGCGTTCGAAACACGCTAGTTTATGCTTGGAGTGCGTAGAGACGTTTGGTTATGTTGATGGGTTTCATGAGTTGAAATATGCAGTGGCTTGTCCTAAACATCAAGTTAAAACTTTGAATAGCTGTTCTGAATGTCACAGGACTTTGAGTTGGCATCGCATGGGATTAACCAAATGCAGCTGTAGCGCAGACCTCACACAAAATACTTCTAAGGGCGTTACTGATTCATCAGTGTTGGCGTTACTAGGCGTTTTATATGCCAAGCTAATGCGCCAGCCTTTGAATCATGCGCAGATGGATGATTGTGGTTTTCCGAAAGAAGCGATGGAGCAATTATCGATACAAACCTTGCTTTCGATAATTTATCGTTTTGGACTGTTCAACCGTGAGCCTATAGCAGAAGAGGATGTTGAGTTTGCAGCTGTGAAAACAACTGCTGATGTTTTTTCAGATTGGCCACACCGTTTTCATGACTACTTGACCGAGGTACATGCGCCAACTGCTAACCTAAAAGCTAGCGGTCTGCGTGGTCAATTCAATTCATTCTATGAGTCGTTCTTCAAAAATATAGAGCAAGATCAACAGTTGCAGTTTATGCGCGAGGCTTTTATTGCATTTGGTCAGCATCGATGGAGACAAGCTTCAATTCACCCTAAATTCTCATCAGTTAATTCCGGTCAGTCTATGAGTATGCAGAAATTGGCAACTACACTTGGCGTAGAAACCAGCACACTCAGAAAGATGATTGAGGATAAGGTCATTAATGTTGAAATTAACGCGTTGAATGCAACGCGCAAGCTAGTGACCTTAGCTGAACAACAGACTATTGAGTTTGCATCAGGAAGTCGGCTCAGTTTGAAGCAGGTAGCCCAGCGGCTTGATCTTCCTGTAAAAGTAATACGTGCCTATCGTTCACACGGTTATTACGAGGCTAAACACTTTGTTGCACCAATACATATGTTTCATGAGCTTGATGTGGAAAGACTGCATAGTGATCTGATGCAGGGAATGCAATTTAAAGTACCATTTCTGGTGAGTAAGTGTCACCTAACATTGGATCAGGTAATGAGACTTAAAGTGACATCAGAGATGAAAGCTATGTGGCTACATGCTGTCTTTAAGCGCCAAATTTTAGCCGTCGGCACTGCTAGTGCTTTACCTAGTGGATTGGTTTTTGATGCGCGTAAAGTTAAAAGCTATTTTGATAATATCAAGCTAGCACTACAGAACACTGTTTCTCTTAGTGAAGTTGAGTCTGAGCTGGCAATAAAACGCCCGACTCTATTTGCGTTGATAAAACATGGACTACTCACGAAAATCTATCTAAAAGAGTTTGGGCTCCGCATCACGGAGCATTCATTTAACCATTTCAATAACAATATGATTCAGTGTCGTCAGGTTGTAACTCTCAAGAACTCAACACAAAAAGCAATATTAAAGCTATGTAAGCAGATGCGCATTCCAATCATTAAGATAGAAAGTAACACTGACGTTTATTGGATACCTAATGACTATGTTACTTTACTGGGTGTTAATGATGGCACTCAAGATATGAAAGTGGCTTAATGGTGGAAATAAAGCTAAGTTTATAGAGTCGTGGGATTACCAGAGTTGCAACAATATGAATCGCTAAAAAATTAAAGCGTATAAAGAACAATGACCGCATAAGCGGTCATTGCATGCGAAACTCTCTCAGTGCTTTCACACCTAGCCACTCCAGGTGACATCCAGTTTCCCAGACGGCGCTACGTTTTTACATTCGCTTAACGTAGCCTTATGGTGATGACAATAACACTTTATCAAAATATGTAAATATTTATTTTGTTTCAAACAGAACGAAGCGAACATTGAAATTAATAGAACAGCTTTAAATCTTGATTAGTTTATGTTTCCATAATTAACTTATGGCCTATTTTATGATTCGTTAAAATAACTCTACTAAGTACAATTTTGGTAAAAAACCAGTTCTAGAATTATAAATTTATGTTTACAAGATTAGTAGAAATAGTGTGATTACTATACGAATGAACTTTTTCTGATCGAAAATAAGTTAACTATAAACACAAGCAGGAGTGCCCCTGCCGCAAGCAGAAAAAGCCGATATAGTGGTCGAAGTGAACTCTTCCTGCGGGGCGTGATTAGCGCATGAATTGTCTATATAGTTTTTGATTCAGCTTCATGAGATGTCCCGACTTGATTTAAGGGTTAGGTGGTGCTTTTTTCGTTCAACCACCGATTGCATAGTGAGAGAATCAACTGCGTTATGTGAGTCATAGCTTCGACAGCCTCAACCCGGAAATCCTCTGGAATATTGTTTTGAGTCGGTCCGATAGCGATTTGAAAAACGCCGCCGTCTCCTGATCCAGAAAACAAACCCAAAATGTGCTTGTTCGATAAGTGAATAAAGCCTGAACCAGATTCGTAAACACTTTTAACCCACGGTTCTTTTGTAGCAAACTCGCTAAGCAAATAAGCATCTCTCATTTTCGTTCCACTTCGATCCTTAAGCTTGCTTAGTGACTCGCCGTCGAGAATCTTTTTCGCAAGTTCGTTAGGATTGTGGACGAGAGTGGTAGCAAATAATCTGAGAGCGCTATCCAGTTGCATTCTCACAAAAGGGATTGCAGCAAAATAATTACCTAGTTCGATTAAGTTCTTAAAGCCATGAATATTCAATCTTGATCTGTTTAATGCAGCAAGAGCCAATAAGTCGAGGGAGTAGAACTTGCCTGAATCAGCCTTCATGATTGCCACAGCCAAAGCTACAACCTCTTGATCAATTTCGTATAAATGCTGTACTTTTTCAGCAAACTCTTGCATTCGACGCCTAATGTTTGAATTTGGGGGCGCTCTTAGGCGCCCCGCTTGATGTATGGGTTGGGCTTTTTAATCTTTGTCTTGTGACTCCATAAATGCACGACGGAATCCTATTGGATTGGATATGCCAGGAATTGGAGCTTGTGGGTTCCCCGCACCAGAAACGATTAAAGTGCCATAATTGAAAATACGACCAAGAATGCTTTGATTTACCTGAATACTTTCAACTTTTGCGATGTTTAGCTCGACTGTATTGCGGCTGATAAAGCCAAACTTTGCAATTACTCGTTTATTTGTGAATGCTAATTCTGTTGTTTTATAGCGAATAAAAGCAACAAGCCAAAAAATAAGACCAAATCCAAAAAAAGCTAAGAATAGAAACCCTAGAATGATAAGTGGAGCTAAAGACCAAAGGCTGACATTACCTGTGTAAATAATTTTTTCGTCTTTGATTAGTGCATTTTCAATGTAACTTGCCATTTGTATTACCTTTTATTATTTTGGCGATTCTAAGGCATCGCCATAAGCCTAATGTAAAAGTCAGGGACTGCGCGCTTTTGCGCAGTCCCTCTCGACTGGCGGGTTATGCACCCTCTTCGAATCTCGTTTCATTTCTAGCGCGTTGAGAAAGCTGAAGCAATTCGGCATCCGATACCAAGCGCTCAACGACAATGCGATATTGGTTAAGTGACTCACGTAACAATGTTATTTCCTCTCTTATTCTCGGCATATTAAGGCTATCACCTTTTTCACCAGCCATAACAGCGACATAGCGTGCTTTTTCTTCTTTGGTGTTTTCTGTTGGGAATGCGGCTCTGAAGTAAAGTGCTGAGCCAATACCATGCAGTGTAACGGTGCGATCTATCTTGTAGCCAATAACCTCGCTTACACGTTCCTGAAGTTCAGGATTAATAACGGTAAGATGATGTTGTCCGAAAATTGCTAATTGGAGTTGATAAAGCCGAACACCTTGTTTTCGTATTGTTGCATCCCATCTTCTGAGCGTAGCGATAGCATCATCGGGGTTCATTGAAGAGATTTTTTCAACGGGGTCTGGTTCTGCATCAGCTACCAACTTTTCACCATCATCGACGCAATCTTTTAAAATGAAGTACACGCGCAACAAATCTAAGACGGCATCACTACGTTCTTTGTCGCTTTTGAAATTCCGAAAATCCATCACTCCGGATCGGATCAAATCAACAACACTTTTTATTTGCGCGAACATGGCTCGTTTGTTGGTGCATAACGTTTGAATTAAGATGCTGGCTTTAGCTAGTCCCGCTTGAATTAGGTGTTAGACTTAAGAAAATGTAAATTTATAGTTACCATTTTGAAGTTTCTCCCCAGCTGAATTAGTGCAATTATTTACAAAAATACAATGTAACACGACCACATTTGAGTTTAGTAAAGTAAATGGCATTGTATAAATAATATCAAATATTGCACCAAGTAACCTTTTGAGCTTTGGAGTCGCCACTAATTTTTATAGCCACTCTTCAGTCATTTATTTGAATTTTCTATGTCCGCTTTGTCCCCACTTCTGCTCTATCCCCAAAGCTGACAGTCAGTTCTAACAATTGATCGGCTGACATCGGTCCCAAGCAGATATTCATGAAAGAAGTTTGTTAAGAGGCAGATGTATGCGAATTACATTGTCATGAGCTTACCTACTTTTAGAAGAATACTGAACTATAATACCGAAACAATATGACCTACGGCCGCCACAACACTGTGGATTGCTAAATAGAACTATTACGTCGGATCTATTGCTGATTATGGGTTTGCTTGAGCAAACGCGTTAACGCATGTCCACCGATTCGCTTACCTGAAAGAGGTTAAAGGGATATATGCTGAATTTTCAGATTACACCTACGGGTGTCGTTCTTGAATACACAGGGGACGAAAATTGGGGCGCTAATACCGAATGGGTCTGGAATGAGCTAACCACTAAAAATAAGGTAAAAATATCCCAATTATTTTTATTCGAAATAAGGGATCTGCTAAACCCTCCTGCTTCCACTCAAGATTTCGATGGTTACCATTATCAGTTTCAATTCGGATCGCTCGATGGGGACTATGTAAAGATCCCTGGGCGAATCCTAGACATCAATAACGACTTGTACATAAGTCGAGATGTGATCCTTAAACGGTCGACTTTTGTTGCTGAACGCAACATATCTATTTTTGGCCGACTCTCACAGCTACTAGACCACTCCGATCCTATCGTGGTTGGCGGAATACGCCCTGATGCAATACCGAGAGATATATTTGAGGAGCTGATCAAGAAGTTCCCAAACACCTATGAACTGAATCTCTATGCCGATGCCCGGGTTCAAACGATTCTTTCTCAGTACGTAGATGGCATGAAAGATGTAAGGGGTCGCTATGAGAGCTATCTCAACAAAAAGTTGTCTCTTACAACTATCGCTAAACTTGACCTAGATGCCCTGAAGAAGTTGGAGATTGAAAAATACGTTTTGATCAGAGACCTGATAGACGATGCCTTGAAAACCAAGAAGGACTGGTCAGAGGGAGAGTGGCAGCAACTGATGCTGTCTTTCCTACTTCTTTTGTTTCCGAAATACATCAAGGTGCTTGAAAACGTCACTATCCACGACTACTATAGCGACCCCACCAAGAAGACTGATCGATATATCGACATAGCATTAGTTGATGCCACCGGTAATCTCGATATTATCGAGGTCAAAAAACCTTTCGATGACAAAATCCTCCGCAAAAGCCCTTACCGCGGTAATAGCATTCCAACTTCCGAACTAAGCGGCAGTATCATGCAGGCAGAGAAATATCTCTTTCATTTATCGAAATGGGGTGTCAAAGGTGAAAAAGCACTTACCACAAAGTATGCCTCCGAGTTACCCACTGGCATGGAAATTCGGATTGCCAACCCTAAGGCAATTATTATTGTTGGACGCGATCAGATTGGTGGCACCAACATGACGGGCAGTCAACTGCTAGACTTAGAAATAATCAAGCGAAAGTACGCGAACATGATGGACATCATTACGTACGATGACCTGTTGCGCCGACTCAACAATACCATTACTGCCCTTGGGGCTTGAGGAGTTTGATTTGACTTGGATTATTTCTATCTATGCTTCCCTAGCTAAACCACGATATAAGGGTTGTGAGGAAGTGCATAGACATATCAACGGCATTGTCACGATGACGCTACTGCTTTTTAAGCACCTAAACCACTTTGGCTAGGTCCCAGAACAATTTCAGCTATTCCAAATGATTAGTCAATTCTATGAAACCTGATGGCATCGACACTAGTGCACTACTTACCATGATGAGCTTGATTGCTGCTGTGTGGTCGGTCGTACCAAGCGCGACCAAGCTCAGCTTTCGGTTGAGTCTGAACTGGTTCGACTGGTTGGTCATGTGGGCAGTGTTAGTAATTATCCATTGTTTTTTCTTCGAATCCGTACTCGCCACTTTTGGGTTACCTACCTTTGGCCCTTGGTTGTGGGGCTTCGACAAGAGCTCCACGCAGTACCTGCTGTTCTTGCTGCTCACTTCATTCGTCTACTGGCGGTCGCGCAGGACCAGACTTACGCGCTGGAACATCGGACTCTTCGATGAGCTGACCATCTCGCTCTTGCACGCAGGGAAACACGAAGAACTGACCGACTTGCTTCAACGCCATCTCAAATCTGCGCTCGACCTGGCGGAACCTAAAACCGTGCGTAGCAGCTTTGCCAACGCCATCCGCCCAAAGCGCCCCGAATTCCAAGTCGTACTTCAAGATGATGGGTCAATCACGTTGGGAGTCGGCGCACCAATGAGCCCTTTGTTCCGCAGATTGTTCAACTTCCGCGAATGGCTCGCCGACTTGGTTGGCCCTTCACAGCGTGTGCAGCGCCTCGCAGCCTGCGTCGTAAAAAGGTTGCTCTCATCTCGCAGCCTAGTCTGGCACATTGCCATCTCTCGACCCTACTTGTGCATTGATGTCATGGAGCGCGCAACGCTCGTTGAGGAAGGCTTCCAAGATGAATTTTTCAATGCACTGCTGGCCAATGAGGCCAGCGTCATATACAGCGAAATTAAGAACAACCAAAACTTTGGCAAGGGCGGCCACCGCCTTGCGCTGCCTGATGAGAACCGACTCTTGCGCTTCTACTGTGTCGATGTTGATGTGGCCGCTCGTCTCGGAGTTTACCGGTCTGTTGGGGAAGCCATACTTGCGCGGATTGATGCAGATGAAGATCTCGAGAAGAAGCTTAATGGGCGGTTGCTAACTTTCCAAGAGGTTGGGAAATACCACGATCCGGTTTATGCCGGCATCTGCTTCTTCAGAATCATGGTTCTGGAGGGACTTCATCAACGGATTGCCGACCATTTATGGCTTCACTACATGCCTTTCTTCTCCAGCCGTCTAGTCGACCGAGCTCGTGAACTTCAACCTGAAGATGAAAACCACGAGTTCCCAACACCACTTGCTTACCTGTTGTACGAAGTTGTTGACGCTACAGCTGTCTGGATAAGGGATGCCGATTCTCTGACGCGACCTGATGAAGAGCTGCTTCCCGACCATCCCGAAGGCAATCACGTTCACATTTCCTTCGAAGCCGCAGAAGCCATCGGCCGTGTAATTCATCCAATCCTGATGTCGCCGCGCGTGACTCGCCGACTTAAGCAGGAGTTGCTAAGCGTGGCGCTCACAGCGCTGCGAGACCTAGAGCGGCGTGCGCACCTAGCTCCGTTGTCCAAGGTGATGCGGGAGCACCTTATCAAACCCTACGGTTTCAAGGAGCAGGACAACTATCTGTATGCCCTGAAGCATGGGTTCGATGAACAGGACCATGTGCTGCGGAGTTGCCTGGGGCGCTTTAATGAGGAGCTTAACAAAGCTCTGGATACTGAGCTCTGAGAACTCTACGGATTGTTATTAAGAACGTGAGAAAAATTGAAGCATTCATTACGCCGGCTTTGCGGTTCAGAATTTGAAATTCTGAATGACTAAAACTGGCCGATTGCTGAAATATTAAAATATTAACTGAACGTCGGCTTTGTCCCCTTAGGCGACGTTAACAGTACTTTACAAATCACTTTAAGCGTGAAAATTTTCTGGCTTTGTCACCTTTAGTAGCTAAACCACCCCACCATAACTTATCGCGCTCAAAACTTTTTTAACTTCCTCCAGCCTAGATTCAGACTCGGCCATTGATATTGGGGTCGCACCTAAGGCAAAATTTTCTTTATGGAGCCATGCATCAGCCATAGTTTTAGTACCAAACGTTTCAATAGCAAGTATCTGCAATTCATCAATACGAAGTTCTATCTCTGACTTTTCTGTCATCTGCAATCTCCTTAGAAATTAACTATAAGACAACTCATAATAAACAGTTCAATTATTTGGATCTAAACAAAACGAAGTGACCATTGAAATTAATAGAACAGCTTTAAATCTTGATTAGTTTATGCTTCCATCATTAACTTAGATCTATTTTATGATTCGTTAAAATAATTCTACTAAGTACAACTTAATTTAAGAACCAGCCATAGAAATATAAATTTATGTTTCCAAAATTAGTAGAAATAAGGTCATTCATACAATAGTGTTTCGGCCTCTTAAGGTGGCTAAAAATTAAATCTCAGATATTGAATACTTGCCTAGAGTTTGAGTGATTAGTTTCAGTATTATTTACTGAATGCCCATAACAAAAAAGCCCCAATTCCCATTAAAGCGAGCTGTTCTTTTTCGGCCTTAGCAGCTGCAGTTGCGAGCTTTGCTTTCTTCTCCTCATATGTGTTTACGATAATCTTTCTTGCTTCTTCTAATGCAGCCGCTGGGTCGCGATGTACTGGAAGATACTTGAGATTCTGGATAAAGCCTGGTAAGGAAAGCCCCTCATCAAGAACAAGTGGAAGAATTATTTTCTTAAATGCCGTAGCTTTGCCTATTTCCTGAGGAACCCATGAGGATGCTTCAGCATTTTTACTCCAAATAAGCACAAACAAATCGCATTGTTCAATAGCTGTATTAATCGATTGCGCCAGATCTTGACTTGGTGCCACCGAATGTTCAGCTACAAATAAACTCACAGGGTTGTTTATTAATTGTTGCTGCAGTTTTTCTACATGCAAAAGGTCATGAGTAGAGTAGCTTACAAATACATTGAAATTCAAAATTTTTTCCTGTTATTTAGTGAGTGTATGTTCTTAGAACTAAACTGAATGCGTGCATCCAATGTACATGTAAACTATACGCTAGAGCGCTTGATAAGTTAAACATCATTTATAACTGTTCATTGCCGACATATATACTGAGTGAAATATTGAGTAGTTTAAGAGCCCATAATTAACTCAAGTCAATTTCAACGGCAGATTTTAGGCATACAACATTGCTCTAGGAGGCGAACCAGACAGCTTCTCAAACTCACTAAGTAAATATGATTTTGCTTTTAAAGGAGCAAACCAACTTTTATATTTAGGATACCAACGCCCCCCTGCTTTTCTGATTAAAGGTTTAATCGCTTCGTTTAGATGTGGATCATATGGTGACCATACGGCCAAAGTATTTGCTTTAACGATCACATCTAATATTCGTCCATTAATTAGAAACCGGTTGCGCACTGAAGCAATTGTAGAGTTTTTAATATTTTCTGGGATTTTCATATTTAAAGCATTCGCTAATGCGATTTGTTTGGCTTCCTCTTGTAGCTGAGCGTGGTTCAGCATATTGATCCAATTTTTATGCTCTATACTATTTAAGACTGTTTCTTCCAATGATTCCCAAGTCCATAAGGTCTCTTTGATCCTTGCTAAATCAATCTCTAAAGTGGGTAAATTCAGTTCATAAAATAGTTCTTTTTTGTCCTCATCTACAAAATGTGTCACTGCAATTTCAATAAAGAAATAGGTATTATTTAATGAGGCCACTATATCTGGCCTGATGTTTCTAAAAGACATCTCAGCCTCTACATCATTAAAATCTAGCCACATTTCTGGTCTATTTACCTCTCCAGTTCCAGTTCGGCCATCTGCCAAGCGTAACGACTCGGTCACAGATCTACTAGGAACAGAGATACCCCTATGTTGTAAGATTAATTGCTTTGCAGCTAAATGCAGAGCTGTTTCAGCTCCAGTGCTACACTCCTCTGTAGATGCATGTGCAAAATGCCACTCTCTAACTTCACCTTGTCTAGCAATTACTGCTTCTCCACAACTTGGGCAAGTACATTCACAAGACAATCCTCTGGTGACTTCATCTATAGACCTAATTTGGTTTTGCTTGTCGATTGCAAACAATTGAAGCAAACTAGTATTTTTCATTTTTAACTCTCCATTAAATGATAGATAACAACATCGCTCATTTTTCACTACTCAGCTCGGTTGAACACCTGACAAACGGGGTTAGAACGGAGTTTTTGCATACTAGAGAAGTGGATCTTATAGAGAAAAATATAGACTCTTGGTCTGTAAAAGACAGGTTGGATTGTCTTCTGCTACGTGCGTTACTTCAGCTCTCAAAGAATAAACCAGAGTTAGTCAAGAATGGATTTTCAGCATGGGATTTGGTTGAGTCAGTAAGTGCCATTCGTGAAAGGCAATGGTCTTCGCCAAAAGACAAAGAAAGAATGTCGGATGATGTCCGACGTTTATGGAATAAGCTTGAAACGCTGTGGAAATCTAAGTCGGAGGGTATTCGTCAAACCTTATTGGACTCAGAGTGTGAACATTTTCCGCAATTTAAAAGAGTTGAAGGCGGTGGTACAGGTAGATCTACGAAGTACTTTATAGAGTGGTGCAAACTGGTCACCCCACAAGCAACCAACTATCAAGTCATTCAAGAACCCAAACAGCAAAATACTCCCTTAGGGATAAGATATATATGTGAGGATATTAAAGATCCTGGTTTTTTAGCCAGAATCTTTGCTGAAGGTTTTTTGTTAAGAGGCTGGAGAAGGTCTGCGTACATCGCTGTGTTATTAGCTCCAGTGCTAATTATGGTTGTTATTGTCTTGAGCTTTGTTCTCAACATTGTATTTTATGACTCACTAACAAAAAATCAGATGGGTTCCTTTTTAACTAATTCATTAGCATTTTTTACGATAGCCATTACTGTTTATCCCATGTTAAGCCTTAAATCCAAGGGTATTCTTCTTGCTCCATGGTGGATGCAGTCCGATGATGGTGCAAGATTATTAGAATTTAGAAAGCCTCCCCGTTTCCCAGAGATAACTATAAAGGCTGTTTCGTATTCTGCTACTTGCCCAATCTGTGGTGCTAAAGTAATCGCAAAGTCGGGAGGGTTAGAGTTCTTTGGCAGACTTATTGGCCGTTGTGACGATGCGCCAGTTGAACATATATTTTCGTTCGATCATATATCACGTCAAGGAGCTTGGCTGAGACAATAATTCTGTATATTAAAGTGTCATAAATAATAACAAAACCTAATTTTTTCAATTCAGAACGATAATAAGATCGATACGGCATGGAAAACGAGACCTCCAATAAGTACATACAGCAACACCAAGATGAACAAGGATTGGATATTCCAATTGCTGACGCTCCGCCTAATGGCATAGATGCTGATACTCAAACTAATAATCAGCAAACCAGCCAAATAAGCAGTTTTGAGAAGCAAGTGAATAAAACTAGGTCTCTGATGGAGGTTTTGACTGCAATTATGGCTCTTATTGCTTTTGCTGGGGTCGCTGTAGCTTATTATCAAGGGCAGATTACCAAGACCCAGTTTTATCAAGATCAGCGGCCTTATGTAATATCCCGATTTAAAGAGGTTTTGGTATTTGAGGCCAATAAGGAAATCGCTATAAACATCACGAATGGCAACTATGGAAAAACTCCGGCTTTGAAGTCTGGGGGCATTGGGAAAGTTTTTGTAGGCAGAAATGCGATGCTGCAGGCTGATCAGTGGTTCAAAAAACAAGCTTCCAATGTATTCACAGAACGGTTTGAAACTATTATTCCCCAAAATACAGTTGCTTCTGGACCAGAAGCAACTGTTAGTACGCTTGCTACGGAACGCGCGATTGGTATCGAAGAGTTTAATTCTATTATTAACAATGATTTTTTCCTTGTCATCGGAATGCGGCAAGCTTATACGGACTCGATCGGGAAGTTGTATTGGACTGACTTTTGTGTGAGTTTTTTGCGCTCCGGCGCAATTGCCAATTGCACAACCCATAATGAGGTTAATTAACATCCCAATACAAAATAACTTGATAATGTAAGTTAATTTTGTTAGCTGCAACTTATGCGTAAATTCGGTAATGAACTTGCAACTTATGAGGGGTGTTGGATTGCGCCTTATAGTGTTGGGTTGGTTCGCAACTAATTGATTTTTATGCATATGAGGATGCATCATTTGCGATCCCCAACATTATTGTTGTGCGACACCTCATAAGCGACTAGTTTTACCTCATAAGTCGTTAGTAGTCGCCGCATAAAGCACGACTAAAAGGGGAGTTCATATTGAATTGGCTTATCATCCAAGTAAAGGGGTAAAGTATGGCTAGATGTACAGCACCAGTGGAAGGTCATCGCTCAGCGAGTGCAGCAGCATCCTGTCCTGCATGTCGTGGCCGATCCAGTTATAGAGGAAGCTACAGCAGTTATAGTTCGTATTCGTCACCATCTTACTCTTCCTATGGAAGTAACACAGGCGGCAGAAGTAGCGGCGGCGTGTCTGGAAGCATAAGGCCTCGCTGGTCGAAAGCAAGTTCGTCCGTGTTATACACGCCCATCCAAGTGCAATCACTCACGCCTATCCGCGAAACTGTTGAGATGAGAGCAGCGGCTCAGCCAGACCTTCGTGACGTTTTCCTCTGCCATGCTTGGGATGATCGACACGGAGTAGCCAAAGAGCTACACGATTTGCTTGAGGCGGCTGGTGTTAAGGTGTGGTTCAGTGAGAAGGATCTCAGCCTCGGCGTGCCAATGATGCGCGCCATCGACAAGGGTTTAGCAAATTCGCGGATTGGACTTGTGCTGGTTACCCCTGCGCTACTGGAGCGTGTTCCGAAGGAAGGCGTTGCCGACAAAGAGCTTTCAGTACTTTTGGCAGGCAACCAACTTGTTCCTATCGTGCATAACACGACTTATGCAGCTCTTCGCAATGTTAGCCCCATGCTCGCTTCTCGAACGGGTCTTGATACCGCAGAAGACTCAATGGCAGTGGTCGCGGCAAAGATTGCTGAGCTAGTTACCATGTAGTTTTGACCGCTAAAAACGACGTTATAGCTCGCGTAGGGCGTACTCGCTTGCAGTACCGTATGTAATGTTTCTTTTCGCTTTTAGGCGAGTTACTTTACTTTTGCTTGCTCAAAAGAAAGTAACCAAATAAAAGAGCACCCCCTACCGCTTGTTTCCTGCGCCGCTCAGCTTCATGGGCGGCAATCGGAAACTCGCCAAATAAACCAATAGGCTCAGACAACCGCTTGCCGAAAACTCCCATAAATCTTGCGCTGCTCGGCGCGGCAAAGGGGTTGAAAGGCCTGCGGATGTGTATAAGTAGTACTTGTGCCAGAGTAAAACTTGGTATGAGAATTAGTTTAAAGGTTAATTATAAGGTTAAGAACATGACGTCATTGAATTCAATATTAAACAATTTCTATTTAGTATTAACAGGTCCAATAATTATTATCACGATGGTTATATTCGCTTGGTTTAGAGCTGGGACGATAATAAGTTTACTAGAAAGACTATGGAGATTAATTGTTGGGAAAGTTGAGTTAACTGACCAAAAGTTAATAAAGTTTAATAAGCAAATGAGAGATATAGAACAATTTAATTTTGTGTATGGGCTAAAAGTAAAATCTATTGATCAAATGCATCAAGTAATTGAATGGATAGGGGAGAACAAACTAGGCTTTATCGATGTGAGAAGTGCAAAAAAATGGATTGATACTCACTCTATGAATATCCAACCACCTCCTAGAAGTTACATCTGGTGGAGATTTGTTGGTTTTTTGTTATGCGGAGTCTTGCTGGCTTTGAGTAGTATTGCACTCGGGTCAAACTCGGTATTAGTTCAATTTAAAACTTCAAAAACATGGTTCTTATTAGACCAGAGTAAGGCGCAGGGGCTTATAGGCGACTGGACTTTGGAGGTTAAACAATGTGATGGTCTGGGAAGCAGTAAATTATTGGTAACCAAGCTCACTGAAATTGAAAAGCAATTAATATGTGAATCATTCAAAGAAAAAAGTTTTGTAGAATATTTGGATAAAACATTACATTCCCAGAGACTACTATCTGGCTTTATATTTTGTTTATTCTTAATGTGGATGGTTGCGATAGTGATGCAAACACAAAGTTACCATGCTGCAAAAAGAATAAAAGACTCTTTGAATTAGCCCGTATAGATAGCGTTGCGTGTCAATGCTATTTTTAGCCAAGTAGGGTGGGCCTCATATGCTCACGCGTAATTCATTAATCTCTTAAATTAACTAATACAAATATAAGTAATTGAAAAAAAGCAGTTACCCATTACAATCGATCTACAACTATTTTTAAGAAAATCTCAACAGTGATAGACGGCCTAGTACAAATCTTAATCTGGCAAGGGATGGGTGAGTTAATCTCCAAATTCTTTATTCCTGATATTCCGGGCCCTGTGATTGGCTTGCTGTTATTACTCAGCTTTTTGGTCATTAAAGGCGAGGTTAACCAACCGTTGGGGATGGTGGCTGATACTTTCCGTCAACACTTGGGTTTACTCTTTGTCCCTGCATCTGTGGGTGTTGTGTTGTTTTTACCCGACCTTAAAACGCATGGATTAGCGGTCACTTTGGCGTTGCTAGTGAGCGTAGTGCTGACTATTGCCGTCACCGCATTGGTGCTTAAGTTTTTCTGGAAAGCGACTCATGACGAATGACCGCTTACCGATCTCTGAAATTTGGGTATATCTTTCGGGTGACCCATTATTTGCGTTGGTGCTCACGTTAGCGACTTACCAACTAGGTTACATGATTTACGTTAAAGTGAATCGTCACCCTGTATTTAGCCCTGTCGCTATTTCGGTGTTATTGGTCACTTGCATTATTTCATTCATGGATATGCCTTACCAAAAATACTTTGAAGGCGCGCAGTTTGTGCATTTTTTATTGGGTACAGCAACGGTGGCGTTAGCCGTGCCCATTTATCGTGGCTTTAATGATTTAAAAGGTAAGCTATTTCCCATTACACTCGCATTAACCATTGGCAGTGCAGTGTCGATTTTTGTAGGGGTAATGATCGCGAAAAGCATGGGGGCTGGTAGTACGATTGTCGGCAGCATGTATGCAAAATCCGTCACCGCGCCCATTGCCATGGGTATTGCCGAACGCATTCATGTATCACCCACCCTCACCGCGGTGTTTACGGTGATTACGGGCATGTTGGGTTCTATTTTAGCGCCGTATATTTTTAACGCGCTCAATATCAAACATTGGTGGATGCGCGGCACTGCCATTGGTGTGGGTGCGCATGGTTTAGGTATTACCCGTGCGTTTAGCGTTAATGATGAGGCTGGCACATATGCGAGTATGGCAATGGGCTTAAATGGTGTATTGAGTGCCGTGTTATTACCATTT
>Ga0208263_100151_pt1 | contig 27126 bp, 17 predicted proteins | sample LakWasMet28_LOW6_2_FD_183872 | JGI IMG/M metagenome (GOLD analysis project Ga0208263, IMG submission 183872) | Freshwater sediment methanotrophic microbial communities from Lake Washington under simulated oxygen tension - Sediment Metagenome... | ecosystem: Environmental > Aquatic > Freshwater >... | reverse complement strand
TTGTGAGTAACTACCAGCCTTGGACCTGCGAAATCAGGAAAAACGGCGCTGATGGTGATTGGATTGTAACCCGGTTGGCAGCGGTGCCTAGCCCTCAACTCTTTCAGAAAGCTCCAAAGAAAAAATGAATCTCCCTATCACGCTGCGACCTTCCGAGACGACTAATCTAGTTCAAATGCAAATAGGGGCGCTAACTGTTTTCTATTCCTTCCTTGAGCCAATTGCCTTTTTGCAGAGCGGAAAAGTTGTCGCCCGCAATTTCAAGGGCTCGAATCCTCATTCCCGCAACCACATCAATCGTATCGAACCTGATACCGGTTTAAGGATCGATGACACAAGTTTTGAAGCCCAGTTGACTGATGCCATGCGTAGAGCTTGCGCTGAAGTCTTGAAGTAATGGCGGTGGGGGAGGGATTCGAACCCCCGGAACCTTGCGGTTCAGTGGTTTTCAAGACCACCGCGATAGACCACTCTGCCACCCCACCAAGTTTAGAAGTCGATTCATGCGATGGGTGCCTAGTTGAGCAAGCCTGTGTTTCGGAAGCAGTGGCGGGAAATCGGCTCCGTTCTGCATCCGGGCTAATTGTTGCCAAAAATTGCCAGAAACGCCGCCGTTACTGCCGGAAATGCCATTATTGCCCCTCTTGGCTTCACTCTGAGAGCAGAAAGCTAACAGTTTTCAAGACCGCCGCGATAGACCACTCTGCCACCCTTCCGTATTGCTGACCGGCGAGCCAATTTCGGCTCGCAGCGTTGGCAAAAATGTCGCTGTGTCGAGTCTGCAAAACACGTCGTGGGGCCATGCGACCGGATTGTCCACATGGCTGCGATTTATCAACAAGTGCAGGAAATGCAGGGCCTCTATGGTCCCTTCACCATCGCCGAGCGGGTGGTGCAGAAGATCTGGCTGCGCCGGGACTTTGATCACCGGGCCTTGTTTTTGCAGGACGGACGTTCTCTCGTGATCCGGACGCCCGGTGCCTGGAACCTGCTCGGCGGACCCGATTTTCGTGCTGCCCGCCTGCTCGTCGACGGATTCCCCGTGAACGGAGACATTGAGGTGCATTTTAATGTTTCCGATTGGCGCGCCCATGGCCACGCGGCGGACCGCGCCTATGACAATGTGGTTTTGCATGTCGTGCTATTCCCGCCATCGGCCACCGAAGCGCCGGCCCGCAGTGGCGATGGGCGGGAGATTCCCACGCTGGTCCTGCTCCCCTTGCTTCAACGCAGCCTGGAGGAGCACGCCTCGGATGAGGCCTTGGAAAGTCTTACGGCCCGCGACGCCGCCGAGCGGATTGCGGATCTGGCCGCCCTGACCAAGCCCGATTTGCTCGATCTCCTGAGGACCCGGGCCTCGGCCCGCTGGAAAATGAAGCGGCATTTTGCGGAGCTCCGTATTGCGAAGGTCGGTTGGGAAGACGCCGCTCACCAGACAGCGCTGGAGATACTCGGATATAGGCGGAACCGGGCCCCCATGCTGGGTCTGGCCACCGGACGGCCTTTGGCGACGTGGGTCGGGGCGATGGATACCGAGGCTCTCTATGCCGAGCAGGCTGGCCGGTGGCAGTTGCAGGGTGTCCGGCCGGCCAATCATCCCCGGCTGCGCTTGCGACAATACCAGACCTGGGTGAAAGGGCGGCCGGATTGGCCCGAAGTCCTTCGGATGCTTCTTCAAACTCTTCCCGAGGTCGTGCCTGACCAAAATAACAACACGGTGCGAGTCAGGCAGAGCTTCGGCATGACTGGCCTGCGCGAACGCCTCTCGGTTGAAGTACTGTGCGACACGGTTGGAGGCAGCCGGTTGGACACGCTGGTTTGCGATGGCTTTTTACCTTTGGTCGCCGCTTCAACCGGACGAGACCTGCAACCACTGTGGTTCCACTGGTTCATGGGAGATATGCCGTTTGATCTGGGGAAGGGGCTGGCGATGCTCGGTGTGGCCGGCCGAGGGGCATTCGCCTTTTGCCACGGCTGGGGCCAAGGCCTGCTTGATTGGATGACCGAACGTGACTTGCGTGCAAGTGGCTGATCTTCACAAACCTTGCCGGGGGCTTGACAATGCTTCTGACGGTTCAATATCTTCACCCTCCAACAACTAGTTCACTTTCTAAAAGTGGGCCCTCGGGTCCGCTTTTTTTTTCCCATTAATCCAAACACACCATGAGCAGCGAAATCCTGTCCGTCCTCGAATACATGGAGAAGGAGAAAGGCATTCCACGTGCCGACATGATCTCCACGATCGTCAACGCGATCAAGACGGCCGCCCTGAAGGGCATCAATTCCGGCCAGGAGCTCAAGATTGAGATCAGCCCGAAGAATGGGCAGCTCAAGGCCTGGTCGTTGCTTAAAGTTGTTGATTCGGTGGCTGATCCCAAGCTGCAGATCCACATCGAAAAGGCGCAGATTTTCAAAGCTGGTGCCGTCATCGGGGATACCATTGAGAAGGAGATTGATCCTTCCTATCTCGGTCGCATCGCCGCCCAGACGGCGCGCCAGGCGATCATGCAGCGGCTGCGGGCCTTCGAGAAGGAACGCATCTACGATGACTTCAAGGACTCCGTCGGCGATATCGTCAGCGGCACCGTCCGACGCCGTGAACGCAACGACCTCTTTGTTGATCTGGGCAAGGCTGAGGCGGTCATGCCCGGCAAGGAACAGGTCCCCGGCGAAGAGTATGCCCCCGGCGAGCGCATCCGCTGCATTTTGCTCGAAATCGAGAACAGCAGCCGCGGCCCGGAGATCATTCTCAGCCGCGCCAGTCCCAAGTTTGTCCGCCGCCTGTTTGAGCTGGAAGTCACCGAGATCGCAGACGGCACCGTCAAGATCGAGGCCTTTGCCCGTGAACCCGGCTACCGTACGAAGATCGCGGTCACCAGCACCGACCCCAAGGTGGATCCGGTGGGTGCCTGCGTCGGAGCCCGGGGTGCCCGCGTGAAGAGCATCGTCCGCGAACTCGGCGGAGAGAAAATCGACATCATCCCGTATCACGCCGACACCAAGGAAATGCTCATCGAGGCACTCAAGCCGGCCGTGCCCCGCGAGATTTTGCTCGATGAGAAGAACAAGCGCATCCTGATCCGGGTGGTAAATGACGACCTGGCGGTCGCCATCGGACGCAAGGGCCAGAATGCCCGCCTGACTTCCCGTCTGGTGGGCTGGCGCCTCGACATCGAGGAGTTCAAGACCACCGCCGTCGACCCGCGGGCGCAGGCCATCGGTCTGCTCACCGAAACCTTTGGCTTCGATGCCACCATCGCGGAGCGTCTGGTGACCAACGGTATCAACTCGCCGGCGGCCTTCGAAGGCGTCGAGGCGGCGGATCTGGTCGACATGGGATTCAATGAGCAGGAATCCACCGACATTATTGCCAAAGTCTCCGGCACCTGATAAATCATCATCATTAATCTCCTAATCATCCACCACCCGCGCACCTCCGAATGAGCATCCGCATACACGAACTGGCGAAAAAGCTCAGCATGGACAACAAGGACCTCATGGCCCTGTTGAAGGAGCGCGGCTACCCGGCCAAGAGCGTATCCAGCACCGTCGACAACATCACGGCCGAGGCGCTGGAGCAGGAAATGGCGGCCAAGCAACCTGCAGCGGCCGCGGAAGCCCCGGCGCCGACGCCGGCCCCGGCTGCCGCCGAAACGGAAGTCTCGCAGATCAAGCTGCCGGCGGGTGTTTTCGTCAAATCCGCTCAGGACATTGTCCGGGAAAAGGAAGAGGCGGCCGCCGCGATCGCCGCGGCCCGGACCGCCACGGTGATCCCTCCCGCGCCGGTGTTGCCCAAGCCCGCCAGCGCTCCGTCCTTCAAGGCCCCGCCCGCGCCGCCGATGATGGCGCCCCGCGTGAACGCGCCGGCGCCGCGTGTTCCGATGCCGGCTGCGCCTGCCGCCAAGGCCCCCGTTGCGCCGCCGCCGATGCCTGCGCCCCGTTCGCCTTCCACGGCCCCGATGCCGCCCGTATCCAAATCGGCCCCCTCGCTCCCGCCCACGCCCGTGCCCGTCGCGAGCAACGTCTCCATCACGGAGGAGGGTGGGGTTAAGATCATCCATCTCAAACCCCCGATCATCGTTCGCGAGTTCGCCGTGGCGCTGGGCCTGAAGCCCTTCAAGCTGATCTCGGAGCTGATGGAGATGAGCATTTTTGCGTCGATGAACCAGTCGATCGACGAGCCGGTGGCCACCAAGCTGGCCGAGAAGCACGGCTTCATGCTGGAGATCAAGCACCGCGGCGAGACCGCGCAGGCTCCCGTGGTCACGCCGGAGAAGGCAAAGCTTTCCAAGGAAGAGAAGGCCCGGGAGGAGGATCTCAAGAATCTCGCACCCCGTCCCCCGGTGGTTTGCATTCTGGGGCATGTCGATCACGGCAAGACGTCCCTGCTCGACGCGATTCGCAAGGCCGATGTCGCCGCCGGCGAGGCCGGTGGTATCACGCAGCACATCGGCGCCTACCAGATCGTGCACAACGATCGCAAGATCACCTTCCTCGACACGCCGGGTCACGCGGCTTTCACGAAGATGCGTGCCCGCGGCGCTTCCGTCACCGATATCGCCGTTCTCGTGGTGGCAGCCGATGACGGTTTCATGCCCCAGACCGACGAGGCGCTCAAACACATCCTCGACGCCAAGGTCGCGCTCATGGTTGCCGTCAACAAGATGGACGTGAAGGGTGCGAATCTCGACCGCGTCAAACAGCAGATGCAGGAGCGGCAGATCACCCCCGAGGACTGGGGTGGCGAGACCGTGACGGTTCCGGTGGCCGCGATCAAGGGTCAGGGCATCACGGAACTGCTGGAGATGATTCTTCTGCAGGCCGACGTGCTTGAACTCCAGGCCAACCCGAAGGCAGAGGCCAGCGGGGTGATCGTTGAGTCCGAGATCGACGTCGGTCGCGGTCCGCTCGCCACGGTCATCGTGCAGCGCGGCACGCTCCGCGTCGGCGATGCGATCGTTTGCGGTCCCCATTACGCCAGGGTGCGCGCCATGTTTGATGATCAGGGCAAGAACCTGAAGGAAGCACCTCCGGCCATGCCCGTGCGCGTCATCGGCTGGTCGGGATCACCCGATTCCGGAGCCAAATTCATTTCGGCCAAGAACGCCCGCGAAGCCGAGAAGCTCGCGGAGATCGAGGAGGATCGCCTGAAGAAGGCCAATGTCGTCGAGGCGGCCGTGCCCAAGGATACGTCGATCGACGCCTTGTTCGCCAACATCGCGGCCGTGCAGGCCAAGTCCCTGCGCGTCGTCATCAAGTCGGACGTGTTCGGATCCCTTGAAGCCGTCAAGAACGTCATCGAGGGCATCAAGAGCACCAAGGTCTCGCTGGACATCGTCGCGTCGGACGTGGGCATCATCAGCAAGAATGACGTCCTCATGGCCAGTGCCTCCAAGGCTGTCATCATCGGTTTCAACACCAAGCAGGAGAACGGTGTCACCGCGCTGGCCAAGCACCACGGGGTCGCCATCGAGAACTTCGAAATCATTTATCAGCTGGGCGATCGCGTCCGTGAAATGATGGCCGATCTGCTCGAGCCCGATCTCAAGGAAAACAAGCTCGGCGGGGCCGAGGTGCGCCAGGTGTTTCCGGTGGCCAAGGGTTTCGTGGCCGGCTGTCTGGTCACCGAGGGCAAGATCAACCGCGGTGCTTCGGCCCGTGTTCGCCGTGGTAAGGAATCACTCTACGAAGGCAAGGTGGGCACGCTGCGTCGTTTCAAGGACGATGCCAACGAGGTGCGCGCCGGTCTGGAGTGCGGTATCCGGCTTGATGGCTTTGACGGCTACCAGCCCGGTGATCGCATCGAGTGTTTTGAAATCCAAAAGGTCCGGGCTTCGCTCTGACCTCCTGATTCCAACTCCGGACCACGGTTCCAACCCGTTCCGCCATGAGCAACCGACTTCTCCGCGTCAACGAGCTGCTGCAGCGCGAAATCAGCAGCTTTCTCCGCAAGCGCTACACCAGCGAATCCGTGGGCACGACCATCACCGGGGTGGAAATCACCGGGGATTTGCGCGAGGCCAAGGTCTTTTTCTCCGTGCTCGGTGGCGCCGCGGAGGCGGAGAAGACGGGTTTGTGGCTGTTGCGCAAACGCAACGAGATCCGCGAAATGCTCGCCAAGAACGTCGTCATCCGTCACGTGCCGCTGCTGGCCTTCATCCACGATGATCATGCGCCGCGCACCCTGCGCGTGGAGACGCTGCTGGGAGAGATCGATCAGGAGACGAAGTCGTCATGATTTATTACCCGAGGTTCTCGGCCCGGTTTGCCGTGTTGCTGGCGGAATTGCGGGGCAAGCGGGTGGTGGTCATCGGGCATCAGCGACCGGACGCAGACTGCGTCGGTTCCCAGGTGGCGCTTTGCCGCCTGTTGCGCGAGCACGGCATCGATGCGGTCTGCATCAACCCCGACAAGGTTCCCCGCCGGATCAAGTTTCTGGTGGGCGACACACCTTTCTACCACCGGGATGAAATCGCCCCGGAAGGAAGGGTCGCGGTGTTCACCGATTGTGCCGATCACGGTCGGGCCGGTGACAAGGTCCGGGACATGTACCCTGCGCCGTTCGCCTGCTTCGATCATCACATATCCAACCAGGGATTCGCGCGCTTTGATTTCGTGGACACCGGCTCGGCGGCCACGGCCGAGGTCCTGGCGGGTTTGATTCTGGATGCGGACCTGCCGATGGACCGGGTGTCGGCGCAGGCGTTGTACACGGGGATCATGACCGACACCGGCCAGTTTCGCTTCGCCTCAACCTCGGAGCGAGTCTTCCGCCTCTGCGCCGAATTGGTGGCGCGCGGCGCTGATCCCGCGCTGGCCGGGCAGGAGCTCTATGAGCGGGAATCGATCGGCCGGTTGAACCTGCTCAAACACTTTCTGGGTTCGCTCAAGATGGAATGTGGCGGCCGGGTGTGCATCGGCATCTTGCCGATGGGCATCTTTGACAGCACGGGGGCCACGGTCGAGGACACCGAGGGACTTGTCGACTACGCCCGCAGCATTGACGGCGTGGAAATCGGCGTGCTGATCGAGGAGCGTCCGGGCACCATCAAGGCGAGCCTGCGGGGCATGCACAGCGTCTACCGCATGGACCTCCTGGCGGCGAAGTTCAACGGCGGCGGTCATGCCAGCGCGGCCGGCCTGAACCACAAGGCCACTTTGCAGGAATTCTATCCCCAGCTGCTGGCGGCCATCACGCACCGGCTCAACGAGGTGGATGCCGCTTTGCCATGAGTCTGATCCCCGCCAAGGAAATCGAAGGTGTCCTGCTGGTCGACAAACCCAAGGGACTGACGTCGCACGACGTGGTTTACCGCCTGCGGCGGAAGCTGCAGATGAAGAAGATCGGCCATGCCGGGACCTTGGACCCCATGGCAACCGGCGTGCTGGTCATGCTGATCGGCAAAGCCACGCGGATCTCGCAGTACCTCATGAGCGTCGACAAGATCTACGAGGGCGAGGCGACGTTGGGCGTGGTGACCGACTCACAGGATGCCGAGGGCGAGGTGATGGAAACGCGTCCGGTTCCCGCATTGACGGAGGCCCAGGCGCGGGAGGTCATGAAGACGTTTCTCGGCGACCAGTACCAGACCCCGCCGATGCATTCCGCGATCAAGAAAAACGGCGTACCCCTGTACAAACTCGCCCGCCAGGGGGAGGAGGTGGAGCGGGAGCCACGCTTCATCCGGATATCCGCCTTCAATCTGCTGTCATTCGCCCTGCCCAAGCTGACCTTTGACCTGCATTGCACCAAGGGCACCTACGTGCGCACGGTGGCCCATGATTTGGGGCAGAAGCTGGGGTGCGGAGCGCATCTCTCGGCGCTGCGCCGCACGGGCAGCGGCAAGTTCAAGATCGACCAGTGCCTGCCGCTTGAAGCCATCGAGGAATTGTCGCTGGCTGAAATCGAGAAGCGTTTGATTCCGGTGCACGAGGCGGCACCGCGCGTGGCCCAGTGAGCCGGTTGCTGCAGACGGCAGGCGTTGAACAGACCCGGTTGCCGGGCCAACCGCTGCATCTGGCTGTTGGCATGTTTGATGGCCTGCACCGCGGGCACCAATCCGTGATTGGCGCGGCGCGCCAGGCGGCGGCCGCCGACGGTGGACTGACCGGTGTGCTGACATTCTGGCCGCATCCCAGTGCGCTTTTCCGCCCTGAGTCGCCCACGGCCCTGCTGATGACGCCAGCCATCAAACGGTCGGTGCTGGAGGGCCTGGGCGTGGACGTGTTGATCGAACAGGAGTTCACCCGCGAGTTTGCGTCGCTTGAGGCGGAGGCTTTTGTCCCTTGGCTGCGCGGGCACCTGCCCGGCTTGGTTGCCCTGTACGTCGGGGAGAACTGGCGCTACGGGCGCAATCGTCGGGGGGACGCTGCGGCCCTGTCCGCGCAGGCCCAGGCCGTAGGATTGCAGGTGATCATCGTGCCGCGTCTGAAGGAGCTGGGCGAACCGGTCAGCAGTTCGCGCATCCGGGAATTGCTCGCCGCGGGTGAGATGGAGCAGGCCAACGCCTTGCTGGGGTACCACTATTTCAGCGTGGGCGTGGTTGAGCAGGGACGGCAACTGGGCCGGACGATCGGATTCCCCACGCTCAACCTCGCGTGGGAACCGGACCTGAAACCGCGATTCGGGGTGTATGCGGTCAGGGTAGTGGGTGGCGGAAGTCCCCCGCTCAAGGCCGTCGCGAATTACGGCGTGCGGCCGACGGTGGGGCAGGGCCACCGCCCGTTGTTGGAGGTTCATCTTTTGGAGCCCACCACTTTGACCTATGGGGATCAGTTGACGGTCGACTGGCTCCATTTCCTGCGGCCGGAGACCAAATTCGGAGATTTCGAGGCCTTGCGTCAGCAGATTGAAAAAGATGTCGTTTCCGCCCGGGATTTTTTCTCAAAAAAAGCTGTGCTAGAATCACCAAAGGACGCTTGACACCCCCCCGGCCAAAACTACGTTCCGCACTCTTTCCCGATTCACGGGGTGGTAGCTCAGTTGGTTAGAGCGTCTGCCTGTCACGCAGAAGGTCGCGAGTTCGAGTCTCGTCCATCCCGCCAGTTTTAAGGCCCGCAGCTCAGTGAGTTGCGGGTTTTTTTGTGATCCTGCATCGAATCCAGATCGGCTTGCCGGGGGCGGTGGCGATGGAGGCCGGGGTCGGGTTTGTGACACCATGCGATGTCATTTTCAGAGGCGTATTCCGGCCGCACGAGCTGCAACGAAACTAAACCAGACAGCTCGATCTATCGCGGTTGGCAGCGCGGGGCGTGGGTCCGTGGTGTCACTGGAGATCAATGGTGCCAAAGGGTAAGACCTGCCGTTCAAAGGCGTGATCTCAGGGGAAGCGATAAAACGATTTAGCCGTTTATGGGATGGTCTATAAAACAGCCGGGTCGCACGAATGATCCGAGGTGGAGGCGCCATTTTAGGTCTCCGCTGCTGCGCCCTCCTTCGCGGGAGTTCCTTAGCTTCGGGAGCCACCGTCTGTCCTTCAAGCCATGCCGCCACACTCGGTTCGTATGGGCAATGGCCAACGGCGTGGTTGCTCGATAAGGCCGGGCTCTGCTGCCTGATGGAAGGACTCAACCGCAGTTCGGCCCAGGATGATTGATCGTGTGGTGCCCGGAACCCTTGCAAAGATAGCTCTCGAAAGTATCGATTAACTGAGAAACATAACCGCTATGCCGGACAAATCAGGCAACAAACCCGCCGTAACGATTTACGAGGTCGCCAAACACGTGGGAGTGTCGCCGGCGGCGGTTTCCTCAGCGCTCTCCAATCGCGGGGCGGAACGACGAATATCACCGCGCACGATCGAGAAGATCCGTTCGGCGGCCAGCGAGCTTGGCTACGTGCCAAACATGGCCGGTCGTCGTTTGCGCGCGCACAAGTCGTCAACCAGGCAGTTTGATTTGGCGATTCTCACCACCTTTGAAGCGCCATTGCCATTGGTCGGCCAGGTGCTCCATGCCCTGCAAAGAGCCGTCGACCTGCAGACCACGGAACACACCCGGTTTGCTGTTTCTATCGAGATGTTTCACGCTGGCCGACTCAGGGAGAAGCCGAGTCTGCTGGATGCCAATCGCTATCACGGGGTGATTATCACCAACACGCTCCCGGAGGATGATCAGTTCCTCGCCAAGGCCCGCTTGCCCTGTTCGGTGGTCATTCTGGGGCGACGCATCCCGAATTACTGCTGCGTGCTGGAAGCTCCCGATTTTGTCGGGCGACGTTCCGCGGAGATTCTGGTCGAGGCAGGTTGTCGGTATCCGGCGATATTGCACGGGCGAGCCTTGACCCACACCACGGCCGACCGCCTGTCCGCATTCAGTCGCGTGATTAAGGAGAAACTGGGGCGCGCGCCGGTCAGTCTGGTCAGTCCCGGGCTGCAGCCAAAGGAAGGCGCGGCCACCATTGAGGCGTATTTTGCCCGGGGGGGGAAACTGGACGGTTTGTTCGCGGTTCACGACAGTTTGGCCATCGGGGCCTATGGGGCCATCAAGCAGCGCGGACGCAGCATCCCCGAACAGGTAGCGGTCGTGGGGGTGGGAGACTATGAGTTGGCCGAATACTTTGATCCGCCGCTGACAACTGTGGCGGGCGCCAATGATGCCATGGTGGCGGAGGCGGTTCCTCTGCTCTTTAAGATTCTGAGAGGGGAAACGGGCGGTCCCCAGGAAGTCTGTGTGGTCCCGCCAGTGTATTTGAGAGAGTCGAGTCGGAGAAAATCGTAGGCGCGTAGGCGCGGAGGGAAATCTATTGACAAAGCTAAAACCATTTAGCAATCGTGGGCCTGCTTAGATGTACCCCAGTGCTTTTGCCCACTCAAAAGCGTTTTCTGAAAGGCACGTACGGTTAGGCCTTTCAGATTGTCCCAGCCCTCAACCAACCCCCAATCCTAATGAATCGCTCGTCCACGATACGACTCACGCTATCCGTATTCGGAGCCCTGATCCCAACGTCAGGCCTTCTCGCCCAGGCAGCCACTCCTGCAACCAAGGAAGAAGCCATTGTTTTGGCACCCTTTACCGTTTCGGTGGAGGGCTCAAACGGCTACAAGGTCTCCACTGCAACCACCGCGACCCGCACCAACACCGCGTTGATTGATATTCCGCAGACCGTGGACGTCATCACCAAGGAATTTTGGAATGATGTGGGTGCGACGACTTTTGACCAATCGTTCCGCTATGTGGCGAACACCTATGTGCGCAATCGCAATGCGGGCTCAGGGGACGGGGTCAACCTGCGCGGCTTCGAAACCAATGGGTCCATTTCCGTGGACGGAGTGCGTCTGGGGAGCAACCACCGTGATCTTTCGGCCTATGAACGGTTGGAGGTCGTCAAAGGGCCGCCGTCCGCGGTCCAGGGCCGCGCGGGCGGTACCGGTCTGTTGAACTACATCCTTAAGAAACCTGAACTCGGTCAGGATGGAACCATGCTGAAGTATTCCTTCAGCACCGACCAATATGACGGCCAGTCAAACCGCATCGAGTTCGATACCAATATTTCCTTCGATCACAGCCGCAAGTTTGCCGCCCGCGTTGCCGGTGCCTGGCAAAACGGCAACGATTACATCAAGTTCCAGAAGCGAAAGGTCGAGGCGCTTTCGCCTTCCTTCAAATGGCAGATCGGGCCCAAGACGGAGCTCGTGGTCGTCACCGAACTGCTGAAGCTGACCACACCCAATCGCGAGGAGGGCCACGGGTTCGCCGTCTATCCGGTGAAACTGCGCAAACTGGTGCCCATCTTCAACAATGCCACCGACCCGATCACGGCCCTCAATCTGCCCTATGATTTCAATATCATCGGACCGGGCGGTCAGGATAAATCGACCACCGCCAGCGGGACGCTTTTCTTCACCCATCAGTTCACCGACTGGCTGTTCTTCCGTCAGGTTGGGAATCTGCGCTCGTTCACGAACAACCAGTTCTCTTTCACGGGCGAGGACAACACCAAGACCCTGGTCAATTCACAGTACACCGGCGGAATCAACAGCCGGCGTGGCAGCACGGCCCAGGGTGACTTGATCGCGAAGTATCATTTTCGGGACATCGTGACTGGCACGACGATGGTGGGATACTCCTATGATGACGGTTTCAGTCACGGCACCAACTATAGTGGATTGCCGTCCGCCCCGTTCAACCAACTCGACATGGTGGCGATCAAGGCCTCGGGCTACAGCGCCGCATTCTACAGCGGCCGGACGGTTCCGGTCCTGAACCGATCCAGTGAAACGACGAACAATTCCTACAGTCTCGGCAAATTCATCCAGCAGGATCTGGGTCTCTTCAATGACCGGTTGCTGATCACCGGGGGCCTGCGCTCCGACCATGATGTCTCGCAGACCTCCAATCTGGTCAACAACACCACCGCCGCGGCGACCAACACGACGCTCAACTCCTTCCGCTACGGCGTAACTTACAAGTTTTCCGCGAATCTCGCCCTCTATGCCGTGAAGAGTGTGCAAAACGATGCGACCAGGACGATCCAGCGCTACAATGGTCTGCTGGCCGGTGATCCTCGTTTGACTGAATTCTTCACCGTGAGTCCGCTGTCGAACTTGAAGGAAATCGGTATCAAGGGTGAGGCCTTCAGTGGCCGCATGTCCTATGCCCTGAATTACTGGGAAATGACCCGCCAGGGCAGCGTGGTGAACATTCTCGCCAATGGCACCTCCCAGGGCTCGCCCGTGACCTTCGGCACGCAGACGGAAATCCAGGGCGCGAAGTCAAAAGGCTTCGAGTTCAGTGCCTATGGCAGCATCACGAACCGCCTGAGCCTGATTGCCAATTACACCAAGATGACGACCAGTCAGGCTTTCACCGGTCAGCAGAACAGTGTCGGCTATTCGGTCGCGGCGGGCACCACCACCATTCCGATCCGGTTTGCGCCGACCTGGAATGGCAATGTGTTCATGAAATACAGCTTCCGTGACACGAAGAACGAGGGCTTTGAGGTCAAGGCAGGCCTCTCGGCGATCGGACCGTTCCTCGCCCAGATTACCAACTTCGGGCTCACCAAGATTCCGCAGAACCAAAAGTCAGTCGATTTGGGCGCCAGCTACCGTTGGCAGAAATATGATTTCGATCTGATGGTGACGAATGTGACCAACGCACCGTTTCTGGTGACCCGCGATCAGCCGCCTCGCACGATCCGGCTGAGCGTCGCCACCCGATTCTAAGAATGGAGCGAGCCAATGGCGGGCGTGACCGCCCCCATTGGCTGTCTGCAAAAACCGAATTGAACCAGGCTCACACCGTGAACGCGACCAGCCCCAGCCCGGGTAGCCGGGGTTGAGCCGGTCAAGACTTTCACCAGCCGCCAATAATAAGTGTCCCCATGAACTACGTACGCTTCGGTCTTTTCTTGATGCTAACGGTCTGCTCTGGCGCCAGCCCGGCAATGACCAGAGTGGCCTACAACCACCCGGGGCTCGTTACGGACCTGGGCGTTGGTCTTTGGTCCTGGCCGCTGCCGATGGATTTCAACGGGGACGGCCTCATGGATCTCGTGGTGGCCTGCACTGATCGGCCGTCGAACGGCGTCTACGTGTTTCTGAACACCGGGGAGTTTGACCCGGTGACCATGCTGCCGCTCTTCGCACCCGCGACGCGGCTGGGCGCGGCCGGGCCCTCGCCGCAGGTTTCCTACGTCCACGGCCGGCCGGTCGTCACGACCTCGGGCAACGATTATCCGGATTTCCTGCAGTCGGGTCTGGATAAACCGGTCGCGCTCGGTGATCCGACCAAGATCCATATCGCGGAGGGTCGGATCCGCGCCAACCAGTGGAAGTTCGTGGATTTTGATGGCGACGGCGTGCAGGACCTTGTGGTTGGCATTGATTACTGGGGTGACTATGGGTGGGACGACGCTTGGGATGAGCACGGGCGGTGGAAGAACGGACCGCTGCGTGGCTATGTCTATTTGCTGAAGAATTCCGGCACGGACGAAAAGCCCGTCTATGGCAAGCCCGAGAAGATTCTCCTGTCCACGGGCCAGCCGATTGATGTCTTTGGCATGCCGTCGCCCTGCTTTGGCGATTACGACGGCGATGGGGATCTCGACCTCATCTGCGGTGAATTTCTCGACGGTTTCACCTACTTTGAGAACACCGGTTCAACGACGCAGCCTCGCTATGCACCTGGTCGTCGGCTCATGGTGGCAGGCCAGCCCCTGCGGATGGATCTCTGCATGATCGCGCCAACGGCCGTGGATTTTGATGGGGATGGCGACCTGGACCTGGTGGTCGGAGACGAGGACGGACGGGTTGCGTTTCTTGAGAACACCGGGGTCCTTGTCGACGGTCTGCCGCAGATGCTGCCGCCGCGCTATTTCCGGCAGCAGGCCGATGCCGTGAAATTCGGGGCCCTGTCCGCGCCCGTCAGTATTGATTGGGATGGGGACGGCCTGGAAGACCTGATCGCGGGCAACACGGCGGGATACCTGGGCTTCATCAAAAATCTGGGCGGGAACCCCGTGCGTTGGGCGGCCCCGGTCTATCTCGCGGCCGAGGGCGTTTTGATCCGGGAGTTGGCGGGACCGAACGGCTCGATCCAGGGCCCGGCCGAGGCCAAATGGGGTTATACCAATCCGAGTGTGGCGGATTGGGACGGGGACGGTCTGCCTGACATCCTGACCAATGGCATTTGGGGCCGGATCACGTTTTTCAAAAATATCGGGACCCGCACCTCGCCGCGCCTCGCCGCCGGCCAGCCGGTCGAGGTCGTGTGGCCGGGCAAAACCCCGAAGCCGGCTTGGAACTGGTGGCAGCCCAAGGGCCGCGAACTGGTTACCCAGTGGCGGACCACCCCGACCATCATCGACTGGAACAAAGATGGCTTGCCCGATTTAGTGATGCTCGATCACGAGGGCTACCTGGCGTTTTTTGAGCGCCGGCGGGCTGCCGATGGCCGGCTGGAGCTTTTGCCTCCGCAGCGGATATTCTGGGGCGAGGGAGTGTCCTCATACGATGGGAGCGGGCGTCCAACCAACCAGCAATCCGGCTTGCTCCGGATGAACGAGCGAGGTGCCGGAGGAAGTGGTCGGCGCACGTTCTGCTTTTTCGACTGGGATGGCGACGGTATCCTCGACCTCCTCGTCAACAGTGACACCAACGTCAACGTGCTGCGCGGCCTTGGTCGCGACGAGGCTGGTCGCTGGCGGTTCACCGACGCCGGACCGGTCCACACCCAGCGCCTCGCTGCCCATTCGACAACGCCCACCATCGCCCACTGGCCCGGCGTGACCACGCCCGTGCTGGTGATCGGCGCGGAAGACGGCTTTTTCTATTCCCTGCCCCTCAATCGTTCGACCAAATGACCGCCTCGCACCAACCACCTCGCCAAGGAGTTCTGGCCGCCCTTTGGCTGCCGACGGATTCCAGTGGAAACTTGCTCCGTGCCGAACTGGCCCGGCACCTCACCTTCTTGAAGAAAAACGGGGTGACCGGGATTCTTGCCTTGGGGAGCACCGGAGAGTTTCCCCAGTTCGACATCGAAGAGCGCAAGCGAGCCCTGGCGATGGTCGCCGAACTCGCGGCGCCCCTGCCGGTCATCGCGAATATCAGTGATATCCGGCCGCAGGCAGTGGGGGAGCTCGGGCGCTTTTCCCGTACCCTGGGATTGCCCGGAGTGGCCATCATGGCACCCGGATTTTTCCCGTCCTCACAGGCCGATGCGCTGGCCCATTTTCTTCATGCAGCGGACAAATCGGGACTCCCGACCATGCTGTATAATTTCCCCGAGCTGACGGGCACCCGCATCGGAATCACGACGGTGGCGGCCTTTGCGGATCAGGCACCCATGTTCGCGATCAAACAGAGCGGCGGCGAGTTCGCCTATCACCGGGAGCTGATCGCGCTTGGCCAGGAAAGGAACTTTGCGGTGTTCTCCGGCGCGGATACGAGGTTGCCGGAGGTGTTTGCCCTGGGAGCGGCCGGCTGTATCGGCGGGCTCGTCAATATCGCTCCCGAATTGATGGTGCACCTTTATCGCGTGTGTCGTGAGCGGCTCCCGGGCGAAACGAGTCCGGCCTTTGAGCAATTGAAGGAGATCGGTGCATGCATCGACCGGCTGACGTTCCCTTTGAATGTTGCCGCCGGCCTGGAGGCACGGGGTTTTGTGGCCGGGCAGCCCAAGGCGTTGGTTTCAGCTACATCGCTGGCTATCTACCAGGAGATTGTCCATGATCTGAAGGCGCGGTTTGCGACGTGGGGCCTGGCGCTCCCCGATGAACGCGTTGACCGCACCGGATAATCCCTTTCGTTACCCCTCATGGTCACCAGTCACTTTACCACCCTCGATCTGATAGTGCTGGTCGGCTACTTCATCGGCACCCTGACCCTGGGATTCTCTTTTTGGCGGAAAAGCCGGACTGTCTCGGGCTTCACGGCGGCCGAGGGCAGTCTCCCGGGCTGGCTCATCGGGCTGTCGATCCTCGGCACCTATGTCAGCAGCATCAGTTTCCTGGCGTTGCCGGGCAAGGCCTTTGCCAGCAACTGGAATTCGTTCGTGTTCAGTCTTTCGATTCCTCTGGCCGCGTGGATCGGGGTGCGTTGGTTTCTGCCGTTCTACCGCCATGGCGGGCACATTTCCGCCTATTCGCATCTGGAGGAACGATTCGGCAAATGGGCCCGGATCTACGCCAGCGCCTGCTATCTGCTTACCCAGGTGGCCCGGATCGGGGTGGTCACCTATCTGACCGCCTTGCCGATGCATGTGCTGCTCGGGTGGGATATCCGGTTGATCATCCTGGTCACCGGTCTGGCCACGACGCTGTACACCTTTGTGGGTGGAATTGTTGGCGTGATCTGGACCGATGCCATTCAGACGGTCATCCTCATGGTTGGCGCCTTGGTGTGCGCGGTCCTGATGCTGCTGGGTTTGCCCGAGGGGCCCGGGCAGGTGTTCACGCTCGCGGCCGAGCACCAGAAATTCAGCCTCGGCAGCTTTGCCCTGAACCTGTCTGAGCCGACCTTCTGGGTCGTGCTCGTGTACGGCGTGGTCATTAACCTGCAGAATTTCGGCGTCGATCAGAATTACGTGCAGCGCTACCACACCTCGAAGAGTGATGCCGAGGCGCGGAAGAGCATCTGGGTCGGCAGCCTGTTGTATGTGCCGCTTTCGGCGCTGTTTTTCTTCATCGGTACAGCGCTGTTCGCCTACTACGCCACGCACCCCGAGGCCCTGCCGGAGGTCTATCGGGACCCGGCGCGAAGTGACTCGGTGTTTCCGTGGTTCATTGTCTCGGTCTTGCCGCCCGGGGTGACGGGGTTGCTCGTGGCGTCGATATTTGCCGCGGCCATGAGCACGATTTCCAGCAGCCTGAATTCAACCGCCACCATTGTGCTGAACGACTATTACCTGCGTTTTTTCCGGCCGGATGCGGAGGAAAAGCCCAAGATGCGGATGCTTTACGGTACCACCATCATCATGGGCGTCCTCGGCACGGGCATCGCCCTCGCGATGATCAACGTGCGCAGTGCGCTGGATACCTGGTGGACGCTGGCGGGCATGTTCGGGGGAGGCATGCTCGGCCTTTTCCTGCTCGGTTTCCTGGCGCGCTCCGCCGGCAAAGCCGCCGGTCTCACCGCCGTATCCATCGGCGTTTTGGTGATACTTTGGATGAGTCTGTCACCGAAATGGGGCGGGGCACTTGCGGCCTGGCGCAGTCCGTTCCATAGCTTTCTCACCATTGTGTTTGGTACCGCGGCCCTCCTGCTCGCCGGCTTGCTCGTCGTCTCGATCGGGCACCAGCGCCGTGTGAACCGGACTGATCGCTAGCCAGCAAATGAGGGTGAACCGTATTCTGCTCCTGTGCTTGAGCGGTATCATGACGGGAGGTTTGCCGGGCACCGCCGCCAGTTCTCAGGCTAAAATGGGTTCCGAACGCCAACTCACGCACGACCAGGGAGGTCATGTCCTGACCAATATCAACGTATGGTCACCCGACGGAGAATGGTTGGTCTACGATGTCCGCACCGGGGATCGTTTCAACGGAACCCGGATTGAACAGGTCAACGTGAAGACCGGTGAAGTGGTCGTGCTCTATACCTCGGGCGAGGGCGCGAACTGCGGGGTGGCGACTTACCATCCGATCCAGCCCCAGGTGGTGTTTATTCATGGTCCCACGCATCCGACGCCGGACTGGGAGTACGGCTTCACGCACCGACGGGGTGCCGTCGTCGATACCCGCCACCCCGGCTTAGCGCGACCCCTTGACGCCAACAACTTCGCTCCACCGTTCGCGCCGGGCGCTTTGCGGGGCGGTTCGCACGTTCACGTGTTCAGTCCCGATGGACGTTTCGTGAGTTTTACCTATGAAGATGAGGTGCTGGCGCGGCTGGATGCGGAACCTGCGGCGCCGGATCACGAACCCAACCAACGTAACGTGGGCGTCGCCGTACGCGCCGGCCCCGTTCATGTCGCCAGGACCCATCCCCGCAGCCACGATGGTGATTGGTTTTCAGCTCTGGTGACCCGCATTGTGGCGCGCCCGAGGCCTGGGTCGGATGAGATCAGCAAAGCCTTCGAGGATGGCTGGATTGGCAATCGAGGGTATCAGCGGGTTGACGGCACCCGCCAGCGCCGGGGGCTGGCGTTTCAAGGGCTGGTCACGGCCGCCGATGGCCGCAGCGTTGCAGAAGTGTTTGTGGTGGATTTGCCGGAAGACCTCACCCGGCCCGGCGACGCTCCCCTTGAGGGAACCGCCACCACCCGTCCCGCCCCGCCCTCAGGGGTGGGGCAGAGGCGGCTGACCTTCACGGTTGATCGGAAATATCCTGGGGTGGCGCAGAATCCGCGACACTGGCTGCGCGCATCGCCGGACGGTTCCATGATCGCATTCCTGATGGCCGATGAGACCGGAGTAGTGCAGCTCTGGACGGTCTCGCCGCAGGGCGGTGCCCCTCGACAGGTGACCCGCAATGCGACCGGCATTTCTTCGGCGATTTCCTGGAGGCCGGATGGACGCGCGGTTGCGCATACGATGGATGGAAGCGTGTGCGTGACCGATATCAGCACGGGGCAGACGGAACGGCTGACCCCCAAGGGAAACGAGGCTGAGGCCCCCTTGTCCCTTGCCTGTGTGTTTTCACCTGATGGAGGGGAGATTGCCTGCCTGCGCAACGTCGGTCCGCCCGCGACACAGAACACCCAGATCTTTGTCGTCACCGTACCGTGACGAGCCATGACGGCTGACGTCGGGCGCGAATCACGGGCAACGGGGTGTGCCCAACTCAGTTATTCTGCCCACGGTTCACGCTAAGAGTGGCTGGTGACGGAAGTTTTGACGACGAAGATCCCGGGGAGAGTGGCGTACCTGATCAGATGGCTTCGCTTTTCGTGACGTGATGCAAACTCGCTGGGGAGGTGGCCCGGCCCGATTTGGATCCATTTGGTTTTCCGAATGTGTCGCAAAAGCTTGGCACACCCATTGGGAAACTGGCAGGGTGGTTGCTCGTGAGTTTCATCACATCCCGACTTCGCCTGCTTCCGACGGTGCCGCATTTCGCGGCGGGGGTTGGCTTGATGGTTTGCCTGCTATTGGCCACCGGTTGCGGACGCCCCTCGGCAAAATCCTTGAGACCGGCCAGCGTGGCGGCGGCGGTGGCGCAGACTTCGGGTTCTTGTCGCGAGTGTCATCAGGAGATTTTCACCGCCTGGCAGTCCACCGACCACGCGCTGGCCAACCGGCCGATCGACCCCAAGGCCGATGCAGACGCGTTGGCGGCTTTTCATCCTCCGGCGGGCGTTGGTCCGGGGACGCCGCCTGAACTGGTGCTAGGACACAAACCGCTCTGGCAGCCGCTGCTGCCGGCCGCCGGTGGTCGCTGGCAGCCGCATGAGCTCGCCTATGATCCGGCGAAAAAAGAATGGTTCAATGTCTTCGGCACGGAGAACCGTCAGCCGGGTGAGTGGGGGCACTGGACCGGCCGGGGGATGAACTGGAATTCCATGTGCGCCCAATGCCACATGACGGGTTACCGGAAGAACTACCATGCGGCGACGGACTCCTATCAGTCGACGTGGGTTGAGCATGGCGTGGGTTGCATCCAGTGCCATGGGCCGACCGCGGCCGGCCACGGCGACAAGAACAAGCCGGCCCCGACCGGCCCGCAGCCGCCCTTCCACGGTGATCGCGCCAAGATGATGCAAACCTGCGCGCCCTGCCACGCGCGCAACGAGCAGCTCACGCTCGATTTTCAGCCGGGGGACAATTACTCGGACCACTACCGCCTGACGCTGCCGGTGGAGCCGGGCATCTATTATCCCGACGGCCAGCAGCGGGACGAGGATTTCAACTATACCTCCGTGCTCACCAGCCGCATGGGCGGACACGCCGGTGTGACCTGTCTCGACTGCCATGATCCGCACAGCACGAAGACCATCCTGCCGGTGGAGAACAATCTGCTCTGCCTGCAATGCCACGCCGCCCCGGGCCGCGTGCAGCCCAACGGCGTTCGCGCGATCCCGATCGATCCGCTCGCACACTCGCACCACAAGGAGGGGAGCACGGGCAACAGTTGCGTCGCCTGTCACATGCCGACGACCAATTACATGCAGCGCGCCCCGCGCCATGATCATGGCTGGTTGAAACCGGATCCCTTGCTGACCAAGGAACTCGGCATCCCCAATGCCTGCAGCAAGTGCCATGTGGACGAGGGCCTCGATTGGAACATCGCCAAGGCGGATGAGTGGTACGGCGCGAAAATGGACTCCCGCCAACGTGCCCGGGCGCGCGCCGTGGCCGCGGCGCAGGCGGGCCGGCCCGAGGCGGCGGCCGCGTTGCTGGGCTTGCTGGCCGCTGAAGACATCCCGACCTGGCGGGCATCTTACCTTTCCCTGCTGACGCCCTATGCCGCGGTCAATGAGGAGGTCGTGGCCGCGGGCCGGCGCTCGCTGGCGGCGGGCGAGCCGATCGAGCGCGCGGCGGCGGTCCGCCTGCTGAGCGGGCATGCGCCGGCCAGGGACTGGGTGCGGCCGCTGTTGCAGGATCCGGCGCGCCTCGTGCGTCTGGACGCGGAGTGGATCCTCTCTCCGGAGTTGCCCGCCGACTCGCCCGGCCGCAAGGAACTCGACGCCTATATTTCCCTCTCCCTGGACCAGCCCTCTGGTCGCCTGAGGCTGGGTCAGGATCTCGCCAACCGCGGGCAACTCGCGGCGGCTGAGACCGAGATCGCCAAGGCGGCCTCCTGGGATCCTTTCTCCGCGGGCATCCAGGATGTGCAAGGGATGGTGTTGTCTGCGCTGGGCAAAATGCCCGAGGCCGCCGCCAGTCTGGACCGTGCGGCGGAGTTGCTGCCGACCGATGCGCAGGCGTCATTCCGCGCTGCGCTGGCCCATGCGGAGGCCGGACAGATGGACTCGGCGGAAGCCTCGTTCCGCCAGGCGCTCAACCGTGACCCGAACTTCGACCGTGCCTGGTATAATCTCGGGCTGCTGCTCGCCCAGCACAACAAGCTCGCCGAAGCCGCCACCGCGCTGACTCGCGCCATGACGATTGCGCCCAGCGTGGCCGACTATCCGTACGCCCTCGCCACCGTCCTGCTGCGGTCGGGAGACGAAGCCGGGGCCCGGGCCGCGGCGCAGCGCGTGCTGAGCCTTGATCCAAGCAATGTCGGCGCCCGGCAGATTCTGCGGCGGCAGCCGTAGCCTTGGCCGCGTTTCCGGCGAATCGTCCGGATCGATGCGCCGGTCGCGCTACTGAAACGACGAGGGGATTTGTGGAAGCGAGCTCGCTCGCGACAGGCCAACTGCTGAGTCGCGAGCACGCTCGCTCCCACCATGGGTTGGGCCGGCCTTCGACCATGACTCGTCTTTATTGAAGATTACGCAAAGAAGCGACACACCCCGTCGCTTCGCGCCACCCCTCTTCCGAGAGGGGACCCAATCAACGGCTCCGGAAATCCCCTCCAGGAAGAGGGCCGGGGTCGTGAGCCCGGTCGAACGGGTGCCCGCCAGGGCGGGAAGTGTTGCGGAGCATCGCCATCACGCCGTGGCCGGTGTCACTTGTTAACGTAAGTCTCAATAATCAGGTGGGCCGGCAGGTCCCTCTGCCGGCGATGACCGTATCGTGCCTTCGGCCAACCGGCTCAGTCCGCCGGGCGGACGGCCTTTTGGCGATGCTTGTAGATCGTGTAGCCGAGCCCCGTGACTCCGCTGAGGAAGGCGGGCAGGAGGAGGGTGTCGTAACCGAGATTCATATAGCCGTGCGCGCCGAGCAGCGTGCCGCCGAAATAGCCCAGCAGGAGCACGCCGTACATGCGGAAGCGAAACCAGTCGATCGTCTCGCCCCGCAGGAAATGGCCGCACGCGATGCCGATGTCCGTCACCATGCCCGTGATGTGGGTCGTGCGCATGGTGGAACCGCTGTAGGTCGTGACCATGGCATTTTGCAGCCCGCACGCCATGGCCGCGAGGTAGTCACCGGTGTTCGCGCCCTGCCGCAGGAAATAGACCGCCGCCAGGAGCAGCGCCGACTCGAGCGAGAGGGCCACGCCGTAGCGCCGGCCGAGGCGCAGGGAGCTCTGCCGGATGATCGCGCCGCTCGCCAGACAGCCCGTGAAGAACGCGCCGAAAATCGCCAGCGCATGCAGGGCCACGGCGTAGTCGCCGCGCGCGAGCTCCAGCCCCAACACCGTCACCGTGCCGGTGAGGTGGCTGAGCGCCTGATGATGCTGACCCAGAAATCCGACCGCGTTGATGGTGCCGGCGGTCGTCGCGAGGACCAGTCCGCCGAAAGTGATCCAGGCCGGTGTCGGGTGGTGTTTGATCATGGGTGAAGTCGGCCCGTTTTCTGGCGGACAACCGGCCGGCGCGCGAGCCCGCGTTGGCCGGGCGGTGCGACAATAGCCGGCGGCCCCACCGCCCATTACCGGCATTTATAAACAACGGGGTGGGGAAGTCAGCCGCGGTCATCCGGCCCCTCGGCTGGCGCGGGGCCCTGAGCGAGTGAGGGTCGCGCAATAGACTGACGGCAGAAGGAATCACTTTCACCCCATGCCCATCACCCCCCGCCCTGCCGGGCCCCCGTCTTTCTAGCCGGAACTATTCAGCCTGGAACGCAAAAACGCGTTTTGCTCCGGGCGGGCAGAAACAAGCCGATAAAGAATTCTTGTAGGGGTGGCGCTTGTCGCCGCCCGCGGGCGTCCACAAGGGACGCCCCTGCAGTGAGGAGACTTGAGCTGTTTCCCAGGAGCAACCGATAGGGGGTGCTCGCCTACCAGAGCGTGACTTGCCTTGAGTATTGGGAGCCGCGTGGCAGGCTCCGGCGTGTGGAAGAGACCTCTGCACCGTTTCCCAGCCGGACGTCCCGTTTCCATCCGCGCCTGTTGGAGGTGTGGGGAAATTACAGCCGGCAAAAATTCTTTGCCGACCTCGGGGCGGGCCTGACGGTGGGCGTGGTGGCGCTGTCGCTGTGCATCGGTTTCGGCATCGCGTCGGGCGTGAGCCCGGCGGCGGGATTGTATGCGGGGGTGATCGGCGGCTTTCTGGTCTCGGCCCTCGGGGGATCGCGCGTGCAAATTGGTGGACCCGCGGGCGCCTTTGTCGGCCTGGTGGCCCTGATGGCCGCGGAACTCGGCCTGCCGAATCTCCTGCTCTGTACCATGTTGGCGGGCGTGATCCTCTTTGTCATGGGGGCGCTCCGTCTGGGCACCCTGATCAAGTTCGTGCCGCATCCCGTGACGACGGGCTTCACCTGCGGCATCGCCATCACGATTCTGGTCACCCAGATCCGCAACCTGCTCGGCCTGCAACTGGCGCATGAGCCCGCGGAATTCCTGCCGCGGATGTCCGCCTTGGGCGAGGCCCTGCCCACGGTTGACCTCTCCACCCTCGCGCTGGGGGTGGGCTCGGTCGCGTTGCTCCTCCTGTGGCCCAAGCGGTGGAACCGCGTGCCCGCCTCGATCGTGGTGGTGATCGTTGGGACCGTCCTGGTGGCCCTCCTGCATTTTCCAGTCGAGACGATCGGCACCCGTTACGGCGGCATTCCGCGGGGGCTGCCGGCGCTGGCCTGGCCGCAGTTTGACTGGGCGCACCTGGGCAGCCTCATCCGTCCCGCCTTCACCATCGCCCTCCTGGGCTCGATCGAGTCGCTGCTGTCGGCCGTGGTGGCCGACGGTCTGGTGGATGACCAGCACGACTCCAACCAGGAGTTGATGGCCCAAGGCACGGCCAACTTCGCCTCCGCCTTGTTCGGCGGACTGCCCGTGACGGGCGTCCTGGCGCGGACGGCCACCAACATCCGCAGCGGCGGCACCACGCCGGTGGCCGGGATTGTCCACGCACTTTTCCTGCTGGCCGTGCTGTTGTTCGCCGCGCCGCTGGCCACGGACATCCCGCTCGTCTCACTCGCCGCGGTGCTGGCGATCGTCGCGCTGAAGATGGGCGACTGGGAGGAGTTTGCCCTCCTCAGGCGCAAGCCCCGGGGGGATGCCGCCGTCTTCCTGACGACCTTTGCCCTGACCGTGCTCTTCGACCTGACGGTCGCGGTCGAGGTCGGGATGGTGCTCGCGGCCGGACTCTTCATCAAGCGCATCGCCGACACCACGCAGGTGCAGGCGATGGCGGGCGGCACGGCTTCCCCGTTGCCCGGGCGGACGGGGCAGGGGCACGAGCACGTGGACAATGTGCCGAAGGGCGTCGTGATCTACCGCGTGTTTGGCGCGCTGCTCTTTGGCTCGGCAGAGAAACTCGACAACGTCATCCGCCGCGCCGGCGGGCGCACGGACGTGATCATTCTCCATCTCGCGGCGGTGACCGCGCTGGATGCGACCGCGCTCAACCGCATCGAACTCCTGCACGCCAAGCTCCGGCGTCACGGTCAGCACCTGATCTTGAGCGGACCGCACACGCAGCCCTATTTCGCCATGGAGAAGGCGGGTTTCTTCGACACCCTCGGCCGGGACAACGTGGCCGCCGACCTGGAGACCGCAGTCGCGCGCTCCCGGGAGCTGCTCGCCACCTCGGCCAAACGGCAAGGGTAGCCGCGGACTGCACGGGATGGCCCGGATGAGTCAGTCCGGTGCCCGCAGCGTGGAGGCCACGGAATTGGTCACCACAGAATACACGGAACACACAGAAAATGGGTTTTGCACAGGAGGGAACGGAGGGAACTGAGGGAACAACAAGCAAGCATGGGCTCGATCCTCAATGCAGGGACACATGCCCTGCACCCAGTGTGACAAACTCTCGTGGTCGTACCGTGGCTCCGCGGTCCCAAAACTCCGTTCCCTCCGTTTACTCCTGTGCCACCTGCCGGCCTTCCGTGTCTTCCGTGTGTTCCGTGGTTAACCCTGCTTTTGTCTCCTTTCGTGTCCCCTTCGTGCCCTTTCGTGGGCAAACAATCCGTCCCTCCTGCATCACCTCATCCCGCTCCTTTCTCCATTCTTCTTTCTCCCTTCTCCCCCCGCCCCGCTCCTACTGATCCAGCGGCGGTGGCGTCCATTGCCCCAGTTGGTCGAACGGACTCTTCACCCCCAGCCCCGGCTTACGCATGCAATGCAGGTAGATCTGGGTCGTCTCGATGCTGTCATGCCCCATCAATTCCTGGACCGTGCGGAGGTCCGTCCCGCTCTCCAAGAGATGCGTGGCAAAGCTATGTCTGAAAACATGAGGCGTGACGCGTTTGTTGATGCCAGCCCGGGCCGCGGCTTTGCGCACCGCGTTCTGGAACGCCCCATCCGAGGTATGATGACGGCGGGTGATTCCCGTGGTCGAATCCAGACTCGCCTCCCGGGACGGGAAGAACCACTGCCATTCCCATCGTTCCCCCGCCCGCTGGTACTTCTTTGCAAGACCCTCCGGCAACCACACTCCCGGCAGCCCCGCCTTGACATCTTCGGCATGAAGCAGGCGCAACCGCTCGAACTGGCGCGACAGGACGTTATTCAATGATTGGGGAATCATCGTGATCCGGTCCTTGTCCCGCTTGCCTGACCGCACCGTCAGCTGACCGCGATCAAGGTCCAGGTGCTGCACCCGCAAACGCAGCAACTCCATGAGCCTCACCCCTGAGCCATACATCAGTTCCGCCATGAGGCGGGTGGTTCCTTCCATCTGGTTGAACACCCTTTGGCATTCCTCGGGCGAGAGAACGATCGGCACGCGCAATTTCGGGTACGCCCGTTTGAAGTCCAGCTCGCCCAGCGCCCGGCCCAAGGATTTTTCCATGAAGAACACCAAGGCATTCAGGGCCTGCCTTTGACTGGAAGGGCTGGCCCGGCTCCTCACCGCCAGATCGGTCAGGAATGCGCCCACCTCCTCCGCGGTCGCGGCATAAGGTGATCGCGGCGCAATGAAGGCCGCGAAACGCCTGGCCCAGGACCGGTAGGTATCCTCGGTTCGCGACAAAAGCCCCTGCAAGCGGATGGTGCCGACCAAAGCCCTCTCCCAATCCGGACCGCCCATGTCCTGCGACGCCGGGCGAGGCTCCATCGGTCGCCAGGGCGGTCGCTGATTGTATGACCCCGAGCGGGAGGTGGAGCCGCTTGTCCCCAAGCCGCTTGGCTCGCCAGCTTGAGCGCGACCACTTGGCCTGCTGCCCTGACCGACGTCTCTTTCATTGGCAGGGCGCGGACTCCGCTCCGCGGTGATCCCGCTATCGGAGTCCGCTTTCGGCGCGCTGCGATAGAACCATCGCAAGGCGAGATGTGCCGGGCCATCGGCAGCAGATTCATGCCCCTCCAGCCATTGCTTGATCAACGCCACCGTCACCGGAGCGTGCGTTTTTTTGCAATGGTGCAGGAAAGTCAGGATGGTCCGCGTATGGGACGATTTGACGACCGGAGAAAGGTTCGAAAGGGCAAGAGCGCTCTTCCAACCGGGAAACGAAACGGGCTGGTGGGGATGCATACACGTTGCGGCCCGTGTAGAACGAGTTGAGCTTTTACAGGTGCGAAAATCAACCAGCAAAAGCTCAACTCAACGCAAACGAGTGTTGCCCTGCAGCGATTTATCTCCTGTCATTTTGTAAATTTACGAAAACTGTTATAGATCAACTCAGTTGGTCCTAATATACTGATCGGCGGAAGAAAGATGAAGCTCTCCCTTTTCATAGCTCATGGAGCGGGTCTCCTTGTATGGATACCGGTCCTGTTTGTTTCGGCGATCTGCCTTCTGGTCGCCACATGCCTCAAGATT
>Ga0208263_100135_pt1 | contig 28861 bp, 23 predicted proteins | sample LakWasMet28_LOW6_2_FD_183872 | JGI IMG/M metagenome (GOLD analysis project Ga0208263, IMG submission 183872) | Freshwater sediment methanotrophic microbial communities from Lake Washington under simulated oxygen tension - Sediment Metagenome... | ecosystem: Environmental > Aquatic > Freshwater >... | reverse complement strand
ACGCCTCGACGGGGGGCGCAAAGGGTGCGATCAACTACGCCAGTCAGACCCTCGGCGCCGACGACGTGACGGTCGCCACCGTCTTGCAGCGCGCCGGGTATGCGACCGCACTCGTCGGCAAGTGGGGGCTCGGGGAGGCGGACAGCTCGGGGGCGCCCTGGCTGCATGGTTTTGATTATTTCTTCGGCTTCCTCAATCAGACGCATGCGCACAATCATTTTCCGGACTTTCTCTGGCGCAACCGCGAGCGGGTCGAACTGCCCAACGACCGCGTGCCGGTTGGACCGATCCCCGGAGTGGGTTACGCGACCCGCCGGTTGCGATTTGCCGATGATGCCTTCTTTGACGAGGCCGAGTCGTTCATCGCCCGGGCCCACGACAAGCCTTTCTTCCTCGAACTCGCGCTCACGATTCCCCACGCCAACAACGAGCGTTCGCGCGTCCTGGGGGACGGCATGGAAGTGCCCGGTTATGGGGCGTATGCCGGCCGCGACTGGCCGGACAATGAGAAGGGGCACGCTGCCATGAATGAGCTGCTGGACCGCCGCGTCGGCCAGCTGCTCGACCTGTTGGCGAAGCACGGACTCGATGAGCAGACTCTCGTGATGTTCACGAGCGACAACGGTCCGCATCAGGAGGGCGGTGGTGACTATGATCCGGAGTTCATGGATTCAAACGGTCCTTTGCGGGGCATCAAACGCGACCTCACCGACGGAGGGATCCGCGTGCCGCTGATTGCCCGCTGGCTCGGGCGCATCCCGGCCGGAACGGTATCGGGGCACGTGGCGTATTTTGGTGACTTCATGGCGACCTGGGCGGAGCTCGCCCGGGCGACGATGCCCGGGAACGTTGACAGCATAAGTTTCGTGCCAGCGTTACTGGGTCGGACGGCGCAGCCGGTACACCCCTATCTCTATTGGGAGTTCTACGAGAAAGGTGTCACGCAGGCGGTGCTGCTCGACGGCCGGTGGAAGGCGATCCGCCCGCGGGATGCGACGGCAATCTCGCTCTACGATCTTCAGTCCGACCCCTCTGAAACGATAGACGTCGCCGCTGAACAGACCGCCATCGTCGAACGGGCGGTGGCGCTCATGCGTTCGGCGCACGTGCCCAACGAGCATTGGCAGATCCCCTCGCTCGCGCTTCCGGAAACCGGGAAGGTTCATTGAGGAATCACCGGCGCGCCGGAGACTGCGCTGACAATCATCAGCGTAATCTGTAATAGTCGGGAGCACGATGCCGTCGTAAACTGCGTGCATCATGAATCAGTCCTATCGTGCCGCCGGGAAGCCGATCCGTTGTCTTCATTGCGACAGTCAGCAGTTCGAGAGCCGAAAGCTCCTGCTGAACACGCGGGGAGCGACCTTCTTCAATTTTGATTGGTTGAATCGCCAGGCCACGGCCTTGACGTGCGTGCGCTGCGGGCGCATCGAGTGGTTCGCGATCGAACCTCAGGCCGGGGCGTAACCAGCCGGCGCTCCAGGCCCAACCATGGGTGGCCGCAGAGGGATGCGGGCGAGCTGGCGGCCGGGAGCGAATCCCGCGGTGCCTGATTGGATGCGACGCACCTCCACGTGGTCGGCGAAGACATCCACCAGATTGCCGCCGAGCGGACGGAAAAAGGAGCCGGTGTTGATGACGGTCGGGCCGGAGCCATGCCGCCACACGCCCGGGAAATGCACGTGGCCCATCACGACCACCTGGGCACCGGGACGCTGCTCCCGGGCGAAGGCGGTGGCGGCGGCCGGCAGGTCGCGCCAGCACCGCATCATTGCCAGCGGTTGCCGGGGCGGAAAGAAGGTGTGCCAGGCCCAGGCAAGATGCGCCCCCCAGGTGCGCGTAGTACGGTCCGGCAAATCGGTCTCCTCCCTCGCCACCTCGCGCGCGATACGGTAGCGTACGGCCAGCTGGCGGTAGTCCCCGTAGCCAGCGGCCCGCTTCGCTGCGATCAAGGCCTTGATCTGTGGTGCATGCCGGGCCCACGGAGTGAAGTCGTCGAAGCAGATGTCACCGTGGGTCACCCAGATGCGACCGGAGGCCGTCATGAGCTCATGGGTATCGCTGATAACGGGGTCGTGATTGCCCGTGATGAACACCACCTCGGGAACACGTTGGCGGAAAAATTCTTTCAGCTCGTCGAACTCGGACGACGTCACACCGCGGCGCATTTCACAGGTGTCGCCGTTCAGCACCAGCGTTTGCACCCCGACCAGCAACGGGGCCAACTGCCGCAGATCGCGCACCCGGGTGCGGGCGTCGAAGAGATGCAGGTCGGACAGGATGCGCAGCATGGATCCATCCAAGCACGCCCCCGGGTTCGCGCAACCACCGAGCCGGCGCGAACCGTGGTCGGTTGACTCGACACGCCTTCCAGCAAACGCGTCCAGATTCTCCGGTCCACCAACATCACCTGTGCGGGCCTGGCTCGGCAGCGAAGCGGGCGGATCGTCCAAACAAAAGGCGGGGTCATTGACCCCGCCTGGTGGCGATTCATGGAGGCCGGGGCTCAGTCCTTCTTCTTCATGTCCTCTTCCTTGGCCGCGACGACGTCCTTCAGCCAGGTCATGAGGACTTCCTTGGAACCGTTGGCATCGTATTCGGCCCGGAGAGCGGTCAGGCGTTCCTGAAGTTTGGCGTCGCCGCGGAGGCGGCGGGAGAGCTTGGTCTTGTGGGGCATCTTGCCGGTCTCGATCACGTACTTCATCTTGCCGGCATTTTCCACCGTCTGGCGGATGGCATCGTCGGTGCTCAGGTCCACGTCATCCCGGGTTTCCTTTTCGCCTTCGATCACCTCGCCGTGGCAAATCACGCAGCTTTGGTCCAGGACCTTGCGGACTTCCGGTTTCAGCGGCACCAGGCCGGCCACGACCGGATCGGCGGCGTAGGCGGATGCAGACAGGGCGAGGAGGGAAACCAGGGCGAGGGAGGAGCGTGGAATCATGATGGGTTGATCAGGTTGACGAGGCGTTCGACTTCCCGGGCGGGGAGCGGACCCGATTTATTGAGGAGCAACAGGAAGTCGGCAAGCAGGTCTTTTTCCGCCGGAGTGAGCTGATCCCGGTAGCCGGGCATGGGGATGGCCTGCTCGTTGAAATACTTGCGGGCGATGCCGCCGAGGAGACCGGACTCAATGGCCTGGCCCCGACCGTGGTCGATCCAGTGGAGGATTTCCGAGCGGGCACCCTGGTCGGTCAGCTTCAGGAAATCCTTGCCTTGGAATCCCGGGATGTAGCCCTTGAAGGATGCGGGGTTGGCCACGCCGCCCTGGCCGAGTTCACCGTGGCATTGATAACAGCCCTGGGCGCGGGCGAGGTGGTCGCCGGCGACCAACAGCTGGTCGGACGTCATCGGTTGGGTGACGGGGGAGGATGCCGGATTGGACGGGGCCGTGTATTTCAGGCGCTCGGCCAAGATCCACGCGGCGATGTCTTCGATCTCGCCCGGCGAAAGCCGGTCCTGGTAGGCCGGCATACGGATGAAAAGTTTTTTGTGCGATTCCGCTTCGCGCGCGACGACGCCGTGGGTGATCCAATCCACCAGCTCGTCCACCTTGTCTATATCCAGGGAGGCAAGGGAGGGGTTGGCTTTGCGGCGCCAGCCATCGGGAGAAGCGGGACGGAGATTGAAGCGGGGTTCCTCGTCGCCGCGTCCATGACAGGCAAAGCAACCGGCCTGCTCGGCGAGCCGGGCCCCGCGGGATACGGGGGAGGATTCCGGCTGCCTTTCAATTTGCAGTACCACCGTTCCGGCAATGCCGAGGACCAGACCGACCAGCAGCAAAGGACCGAGTATCTTGCCGGAGCTGACCTGGGGAATCGATTGGCGGCGCTTCATCACTCAGTGGACAGTTCCAGGGTGAGGATGTGTTGCTCAGGCCGAAGCCAGAGTCGGACGCACGTTCAGGTGCTCCTCGCCGACGTATTTGGCGGACTGTTCGTCGGCGTGGTAGCTGGACCGGACGAGCGGGCCGCTCTCGATCACGCCGATGCCGAGCTCGAGGCCCAGTTTTTTCCAATGGGCAAATTCCTCCGGCGGGGCCCAGCGGTCGATCGCCCAGTGTTGGGGCGTGGGTTGGAGATACTGGCCGAGCGTGAGGATGTCGGTCTTGTCGCTGGCGATGTCGCGCAGGGTCTGCTCGATCTCCTCGGGCTTTTCTCCGAGGCCGAGCATGATGCCGGTCTTCGTGGTGAAGCCGCGGCTCTTCGCATGCTGGAGCACGGAGCGGGAACGATCGTAACGGGCCTGCACGCGCACCGGGCGCTGGAGGCGTTCGACCGTCTCGAGGTTGTGGTTGAAAATGTCGGGTTTGGCGTCGAGCACGATGTCAACCTGCTCGAGCTTGCCGACGAAGTCGGGCACGAGCACTTCGATGGCGCATTGGGGATTCTTGTAGCGGATCGCGCGGATGGTGGCGGCCCAGACGCCGGCACCGCCGTCCTTCAGGTCGTCGCGCGCGACGGAGGTGACGACACAGTGACGCAGGCCCATGCGAGCCACGGCGTCGGCGACGCGGGCGGGCTCGCCAAGGTCGTGCTCGGTCGGGCGACCGCTCTGGATCGCGCAGAAATTACAGGAGCGGGTGCAGATGTTGCCCAGAATCATGACCGTCGCCGTGCCGCGCGACCAGCACTCGCCGATATTGGGACACTGGGCGCTCTGGCAGACGGTGTGCAGCTTGTTGTCCTCCACCATGCGACGCGTCGCCTGGTAGGCAGGACCGGAGGGCAGTTTGGCGCGAAGCCAGTCAGGTTTGCGGAGGGCGGACATTGCGCTAATCAGTCCACCAAAGGCCGAGGGAGCGCAAAGATTATTTTCGGGTGAGAAGCCTGTGACAAGGGATGCGGATTGGCCTATCTCAGCCCGGGTGAACAGGATGGTATCCCGAGACCGGAAGGAGAATCCGAGCTCAGGCAGCAATTTCATCCCTCGATGCGTGGGGAGGCATTCGTTGGCATGATTTATTCCCGGCCAAAGAGGCTCACGCGGATCGTTCCTGCGTATGGCCCAGGCAAGCAAACATCCATGGCCGCCCCTTCAACCCTCTCAACGACGCATGGTGCGCTGGGTGGGCGCGCCAGCTCGCTCCTACAAATCATCACCGCACACGAATCCCTTCCTCATCGGCACTGGGCCGCAACGCATCGAAAAACGCTCAGACCACCAGCCACAAAGCGGCGATGCCAGCGACTGCCGTGAGAGCGAGGACGATGCCCGCGGGCAGGCGGAACGCCTTCGAGCCGAGCGCTTGGGTCAGTCCGGCCTTGAGCAGCGAATTGGCGGCGATCGCCACGATGATGGCCTTGGTGGCCAGGCCCATCGCGATGGTGCCGGAACCCTGGTTGCCGGCGACGGAAAGGGAGATGGCATCCACGTCGGTCAGTCCCGACACAAAGCTGATCGGCAGCAGGCTGGTTTGCAGGACCTCGAACGAGGCCGCTCCCTTCACAAGGATCGCGATGCCGGCGTAGAGCAGGGCAAATTTAACGGCGGTCAGCAGATTCAACGGATTCGAGAGGGCGGGGCCCTTGGCCTCGCTGCCTTCGGGGCGCCGGCTGAACCACAGCCAGACCCCGAAACCGGCCGCGGGGATGAGCATCACGGCGAACGGCAGGATGAGTTGAAGCGCGAGTTCGCGGTTGAGCACGCTCACGATGATCAACACGCGGGGCAACATCACGCTGCAGGCTGCGACCACGGCCATCGCGTAGGCGCGGGACAGGCCCGGGTCCTCGTGGCTTTGGCGGCTGAAGGCGAGGGTGGAGGCGGTGCTGGACGCGAGTCCGCCGAGCAGGCTGGTCAGGAGGATTCCGGCCGAGGTGCCAAGCATGCGCATGGCGACATAGCCGGCGAAGCCGAGTCCGGAAATGAGCACGACCATCAGCCAGGTTGAGAACGGATTGAAGGCGTTGAAAGGTCCGAGATCCCGATCCGGCACCAGCGGCAGGATCACTCCGGTGATCGCGATGAACTGCAGGGTCGCATGGATGTCGGCGGAGTTGAACGCGCGGGTCCAGGCGTGAATGCGGGCCTTGAGACCGAGCAGCACGCCCGTGGTGGCGCTGATGAAGACCGCCTCCTGATGGTGCTGCCAGTAAACCAGCGCTCCGACGAGGACGGTTAACAGGGAGGCCGCGAAGGTCGTGCTGCCGCCCGCGCCGCCCGATTCTGTCAGGCGAATCTGGGTCACGTAATGAATGCCGATGATCGCGACCACCACCGGCAGAACGGCGGTGGAATAGCGCGCCGAGAGGAAGGCCGCGACACAGCCCAAGACGCACCAGAAAGTGAAGGTGCGTACGCCGCTGTATTCGACCCCGTGCGGCTTTTCCAGCTGTTCGCTCCATTGGCGGACCAGTCCGATCAATGCGCCCAACCCGGCGCTGGCGATGAGGGACAGAAGCAAGGGGTGCATCAGAATCAGCCTAATCCGTCGGACGGGAAGCTCGCAAGCCAGTCTTGTCACGCGGGTGGGTGCAGGGTGGTTCACCGGCCGGGAGGCGGAGCAGGCTGGGGCTCGCCGGCCGCGGGGTGATTGCGGCGTTGTTTGCCGTCACCCCTTCTCCGGGTGACGAAGGTGAATTTTCATCCCGTTTCATTTTGCGCAGTGGGAAATTGTCGGACCGACTCCAGGCATGCCCGTACCCCTGTCCCTTGGTGATGCCGTGCCCGCCGGTGACCTGCGACGTCGGGCGGCGTTGAATTTTTCCCGACTGCAGGACAACGCTTTTCGCTATGAGGCGATGATTCATGCCAGCACCGCGCAGGAAGCCCCGGGCGACTGGGTGGGACGCGGGTTGCTAGGGCTCTCGCTGCTCGGGCAAACCTTGCTGACCGAACCCGCTTATCTGGAGGAAATCATCGCACGCCTCCCGGAGGCCTTGAATGCCCGTGGTTACATCGGGGTGATCCACCCGGCCGGCACGGCGGACGAAAACCAGGTGGGTGGGCACAACAATCTCTTGCGCGGACTCTGCGAGTATTATCTGTGGAAGCATGATCAGCGGGCGTTGGCCATGATCCGATCGATTGTGACCAACCTGATGGTGCCGACGCGCGAACTCTTTGATGCCTATCCCGACGACAAGCTGGCCAAACTCGCCGACGGTCGTCCGATCGGTCTGACGGTCAAGAACGAGGGCGTCTGGCGCGGGTTGTCGACCGACATCGGGGTGGTTTTTTTCACCCTCGACGGTTTGACGCATGCCTACCGGGTCGACCCGACGCCGGTCCTGCGCGACCTGATTGAGACGATGATTGCGCGCTACGCGAAGCTTGACGTGCGGAAGATCGGGGCGCAGACGCATTCGACGCTCAGCACCTTGCGCGGGATCTTCCGCTGGTGGGACGAGGTCGATGCCCGGCCTGAGTTGCTCGCCCTGGTCCGCGAACGCTATGCGCTCTACCGGACCTACGCGGAGACGGAGCATTTCGCCAATTACAACTGGTTCGGCCGGCCCGAGTGGACCGAAGCCTGCGGGGTGGTGGATTCTTTTCTGCTGGCCGGGCAGCTTTGGCGGGCGACGGGCGAGGCCGCGTACCTCCAGGCCGCGCACCGCATCTATTTCAATGCGCTTTGCTATGCCCAGCGGCCCAACGGCGGCTTTGGGTGCGATCTTTGTGTCGGTACGCAGGGCCGCCTGCAGCTGGCGCCCCATCCCAAGATCTTCGAGGCGCCTTGGTGCTGCTCGATGCGCGGGGCCGAGGGACTGGCCCGGGCGGCGCAAGGCAACCTCATGGTGGATGCCAAGGCGGGAGCGGTCTGGGTGCCCTTTTATTTCGAGGGAGTCTATACCCTGAGGTTTCCGGACGGAAACATCGAGTTGCGGTGCGCCAGCGAGTATCCCTATGCGGGCCGCGTGCGGTGGACGGTCGTGAGCAGCACGGTCGCGGCCAAGCGTTGGCATTTCTTCGTGCCTCCGGGGGTGCTCTCCGGGGATATCACGCTGTCGCAATCAGAGCGGGCCGTGGCCACGCTGGAAGCGGGAGGTTTTCTGGTCGCCGACCTTGCACTGAAAGCGGGTGAGGTGCTCGCGCTGGATTTTCCGCTGGAGATTTCCGTCATGCAGCCGGCCACTGCCGACTTGCCGGCCGGTCATCACCGCTTCTTTCACGGTCCCTTGGTCCTGGGGGCGGAACGGCCGGATCTGGTTTCGCTGCAGGCGAACGATATATTTATTCCGCTCGGTCGCGGACGCTATCAATGCCGGCGCAGCGGCACTGTGCTGGCGCCCGTGGACGATCTGACCTATCGCGGCGAAGCCGAGGCGAGGGCTCACCGGGCTCAATTGGTCTTTGCGGAATCCGCCGACTGATACGCTGGCCCGTAGTCGCGCGTCGGCGAGGCCGGCCGGTTCATAGCCGGGCGCTGCTTTCCCTGACGATGAGTTCTCCGCGCAGGAGAACTGGGTCCGGCGGGGCATCACCGGTGACTATCGCCATCGCGGCGGCGGCGAGTTCCCGGGTGGGCTGACGCAGCGTCGTGAGGGACGGACGAAACAAGGCGGCCACGGGCAGGTCGTCATAACTGGCCACGGCCACATCGTGAGGAATCGTCAGGCCCTGTTCGCCCAGTTTGCGCATCAGACCGAGGGCGATCAGATCGCCCGTCGCGATGATCGCGATCGGCTCAGCGGCCAGGTTTTGCTTCCGCAGGAATGCGGCGCCCTGGGCCCCGGCTTCGGCACCCTCCAGGGGACTGAGCAGGTCCAAGGCTGGCGTGAGGGGTTGCTCAAAGCCGGCCCAGGCGGCGCGAATGTGCCGGGCGCGGGCGTGGCTGGCCGGGGTCGCGTCGCCGATCAATCCGCAGCGGCGGTATCCGGACTCATCGAAATGCCGCACGATCTCTTGGGCGGCGGCTGCCTCGTCGAGACCGCAGGAGACCACGCGGGGATCAGCGACGGGCAGACCGATCTGCACCACGGGCCTGCCGGGGACAAACAGATCGTCGGTCCACTGGCTGAAATCGGTGGAGCCGACCACAATCAAGGCATCCGGTCGGTAGTGCTGGAGGAGGCGGATCTCGTCGGCGCGCTGCCGGGCATCGCCTTCCATGCCCGCCACCAGCAAGGTGCGGCCCGCCGCGAGCGCACCGCGGTTGAGCTCCTGCAGGATTGCGGCGAGGTAGGGATCGTCGAAAGACCGCACGACCACGCCAACCAGTTTGCTGGCGCCGCCGAGCAACATGCTGGCGGCCGGGTTGGGCCGGTAGCCGAGAGACACGGCGAGCGCGGTCACGCGTTGGGCGGTCTCGGCGGTGATGCCGAATTCCTCGGCACGGCCATTCAGCACGCGGGACACCACGGATTGGCTGACGCCGGCGCGTCTTGCGATCTCGTTCTGGCTGGCCATGGTTTCCCTGGGGTCAGGCGGCAGCGTTCGCCGGGGTTTGGCCGATCTTGCCGGCGAGCAGCGAAACGAGCACGAAGGCGGTGAGGTGCAGGAACGCGCATACGGCGAAGACCGGCGTGAACGAGAGATTCTGCACCGTCCAGCCGATGGTGGTCTGCGAGAGAATGCCCATCACGCCGCCCATGGCGCCGGCGAGTCCGGTGACCGACCCGATGGCGCGGCTCGGCAGCAGTTCCGCGGGCAAGGTCATGTTGGCCCACGCGGCGTGCGCGAACATGGCGAGGCTCATGTAGGTCAGGGCGAGCGCCGGGACCTGCGTGCGCGCGATCGAGAAGCACAGCACCGGCATGGCGAGCGAGGCCAGCAGCATGACGGTTTTCCGCGCCCGGTTCACGCTCCAGCCGAGTTTCACGAGCCGGTGCGGCACGAGGCCCCCGCAAATGTTGCCCAGCGCCAGGGCGACGAACGGGATCCAGCTGAACTTGCCGACGTCGGCGAGGTTGAAGCCCTGCTCCTGCTGCAGGTATTTCGGCGTCCAGAAGACGAAGAAGTAGGTGACCGGATCGGTGAGCATGCGCGCGGCCACGCAGGCCCAGGTCTTGCGGGAGCGCAGGATCTGCGCCCACGGCATCATCGGCTCGGGCGGCGCGTCGGCGGATTGACCGTCGAGAATATGGGTGCGCTCCGCGGTGGATAGGCGCGGGTGATCCTTGGGCAGATGATAGAACCGGCGCCAGACGACCACCCAGATCAGGCCCAGGCCGCCGGTGATGATAAAGGCCCAGCGCCAGCCCAGCGTGAGGGCGATCAGTGACACGACCGGAGCGGCGAGACCGGCGCCCACGGCGGTGCCGGCATTGAAGAGCCCGACGGCGAGCGCCCGCTCCCTTAGCGGAAACCATTCGGAGACGGCCTTCACCCCGGCCGGGAAGTTGGCGGGTTCGGTGGCGCCCAACAGGAATCGGCAGGAGGCAAACTGGAACGGGGTGTGCGCAAAGAAGTGCAGCATGGTGGAGAAGGACCAGCCGCTGACGAAGATCGAGAAGGACTTGCGGGAACCGAGCCAGTCCACGAGACGACCGCTCACCAAATACATCACCGTGTAGCTCATGAGGAACGCCGAGGTGATGTAGGAGTACTCGATCGTGGTGAATCCCAGCTCGTCCTGAATCGTCTGCGCGAGCACCGACAGGGCCTGCCGGTCCAGGTAGTTCAACTCCGACGCCATCGCGAGCATGGCGACGATGTACCAACGCAGACCGTGGATTTTCTTAAGGGGGCTGGTGGTCATGAACGAAGGGGGTGGCGTGGAAGTGACGCGCCGACGGAGGGGAAAGGTTCAGGGCATGGCAAACCTAATATGCATACCTATGCAAAAGGAACTTATGAAATTTCAGTGACCGAGATTTTATTGACCTGCGACGGCTTTCCTGTGGTTCTCGCGATCACGGCCGCCGGTTGGCTGCCGCCTCTCCATGCCTCACCTTGTCGACAAATTAAACGTCACGCTGCACCCGGATCGAACCGCCATGGGGCGGGCCGCCGCCGCGCTGGCTCATGCTCATGTCAAAGCCTGTGTGGCCGCCCGGGGGCAGGCCCGTGTGATTCTTTCCAGCGCGCCGTCGCAGGATGATTTCTATGCGGCGCTCGTCGACCTGGCCGTGGCTGAGCCGGCCATCTGGGCGAAGGTGGTGTCATTCCACATGGACGACTACGTCGGACTTGCGCCCGAGCATCCGCAGAGTTTCAGCCGGTATCTGCAGGAGCACTTTTTCCATCGCGTCAAAGTGGCGGAATTCCACCCGATCCGCGGTGATGCCTCCGAACCGTTTGCCGAGGCGGTGCGTTACGCGGGGATGCTGGCGGAGGCGCCGATTGATTTCATCGGGATGGGCATCGGGGAGAACGGACACATCGCTTTCAATGATCCGCCGGTGGCGGATTTCGAGGATCCGCTGGCGGTGAAGGTCGTCGAGATGGACCGCGTGTGCCGCCAGCAGCAGGTCAACGACGGTTGCTTCCCGACCATCGATGCGGTGCCGCGCCAGGCGATCACCATCACGCTGCCGGTCTTCGCGCGGGCGGGCATGCTGTCCTGCCACGTGCCCACCACGCGCAAGGCCGCGGCGGTGCGCGCCACCCTGATCGGCCCGATTGGCCGGGCGTGCCCGGCGACACTCTTGCGGCAGCACCCGCACGCCGCGCTGCATCTGGATCCGGCGGCGGCATCCGAGCTCACACCCGAATTGAGGACGGCGATCCGCGTCTGACGCGCACCGAACCATGCACGCGGCGACCGCCTCTTCGTCTTTGTCCGACCCTAACGGGGAGGCCGCGCCGTTTTTCGATCAGCAGGTGAACGGCTTTGCCGGCGTGGATTTTCAGGATCCGGCGCTGAGCCGTGAAGCCTTGCGCCGGGCCGTGGACGCGCTGCGGCGTCACCGCACGGGAGGCATACTGCTCACGCTCATCACGGACCGGAGCGAGGCGTTGGCGGCGAAGCTGGCGCAGATCGAGCGGCACCGAGCGGCTGATCCGGTGATCGCGGCGATGCTGGTCGGTTACCATCTGGAGGGACCGCATCTCAGCCGTGTACCGGGCTACCATGGGGCGCATCCGCGCGAGCTCATGACGCCGCCGGATTTTGCCGCTTTTGCGCGCTTGCAGGACGCGGCCGGCGGACGCGTGCGGTTGGTGACCATCGCCCCGGAGTTGCCGGGATCGCCCGATTACATCGCGCAGGTTTCTGCCAAGGGCACACGGGTGGCCATCGGTCACTCCAACGCGAGCGATGCCGAGATCGATGCCGCGATCGCGGCTGGACTGACGCTCTGCACGCACTTGGGCAACGGAGCGCCGTTGGAGTTGCCGCGGCATGACAACATCATCCAGCGCCTGCTGGCGCGGGACGAACTGACGGCCGTTTTCATTCCCGACGGCCTCCACCTACCGCCGGGCGTGTTGCGCAATTTCGTGCGGGCCAAGCCCCCGGGGAAGGTTCTGTTCACCACCGACTGCATGGCTGCGGCAGGGGCCGGACCGGGGAACTACCGCATCGGCCGCCTGGCAATCGAGGTGGGCGAGGACGGTGTCGTGCGCGAACCGGGCCAACGCAATTTTGCCGGCTCCTCCCTAACGATGGACCGCGCCGCAGCCAACGTGGCCGCATGGGTTGGCTGGTCAGCGGCCGAAGTGACCGCCGCCTGCGGGTCACGGGTCCGGGCGGCGTTGGGGTTGGGGGAGGGGTAGCTTCCGGTTCGACACCCCCCGGCCTCCGGCCACCCCCCTGAATCCGGAACGATGCAGCCCAAAACCGCAAAACGAGTTTTGCTCCGGACGAGAAGAAACGAGCCGATAAGGATTTCTTGTAGGGGCGCCGCTTGCCGGCGCCCGCGGGCGTCCACAAGGGACGCCCCTACTGACTGCATCAGTCCGGCTTGATAGAGGGGATTCTCAGCTGCGTGGATATAAATCCCCTCTAGGAAGAGGTGTGGCGCGTAGCGACGGGGTGTGTTCGGTCGGCTGTGGAGCATTCAACTGGAGCAGCCCTTATCGCCAACCTGCTGGGCGGGCGGCTTACTTTCCATTTGCCCCGGGCGGGCGGGCGGCCAAGCGTGGTCCCTTCCATGAGCGACATTCCTCCCGATATTTCCCACGACCAGCATGCGGTGCGGCTCAAGAAGCTGCAGGATATGCGTGCCGCGGGCACGGACCCGTTCCGCGCCAACTGCGAGCAGACGCACTTTTCCGGCGAAGCGCTGAAAGCCTACGTGGACGGTCAGGACTACACCGTCCCGGTCAAGGTGGCCGGCCGTCTCGTGGTCATCCGCGACATGGGCAAGAGCCAGTTCGTGAAGATTCTCGACCAACAGGGTCAGATCCAGCTCTACATTAAGAAGGACCTCGTGGGTGACGAGGCCTATGCGGCCTTCAAGAAGCTCGACCTGGGCGACATCATCGGGGCCGAGGGCAACCTGTTCAAATCCAAGAGCGGCGAGATCACTGTGCGGGTCGACAAGTTCGTTCTCGTCTCCAAGGCGCTCCGTCCGTTGCCCGAAAAGTGGCACGGCCTGACCGATGCCGAACAGGTTTACCGTCAGCGTTACCTCGACCTGATCGTGAATGCCGAGTCCCGCGCCCGCCTGATGACGCGCAGCCGCATCGTCGCCAGCATCCGCGCGACGCTGGCCGGCCGGAAGTTCCTTGAGGTCGAGACCCCGGTGCTCGAAGGCGTGGCCGGTGGCGCCGCCGCGCGTCCCTTCGTCACGCACCACAACGCCCTCGGCTCCGATTTCTACCTGCGCATCGCGCTGGAGCTGCGGCTCAAGCGCCTGCTCGTCGGCGGTTATGACCGCGTGTTTGAGATCGGGCGCATCTTCCGCAACGAAGGCGTTTCCCGGAAGCACAACCCCGAGTTCACCATGCTGGAGGTCTATCAGGCCTACTCGGATTTCCGCGGCATGATGGACCTGCTCAAGGCCGTCTTCGCCGACCTGTGCCGCGACGTGATCGGCACGACCGAGATCAAGCACGCCGCGAGCGGGCAGATGATCAACTTTGCCGGCGACTGGCGCGAAGTGCGCTATTTCGACCTGATCGACGAGGCCGCGGGCTTCAAGCTCAGCGCGTCTCGCAACACGCCCGACTACCGCGCCAAGGCCATCGAGGCCGCGACCAAGCTCGGTTGCGAGGCCCGCGACGACTGGGAGACCCACGAGATCGTCAACGAGATCTTCGGCAAGAAGATCGAGCCCACGCTCATCCAGCCGACCTTTGTCACGCACCTGCCCAAGGAACTGTGTCCGCTCGCCAAGCTGAACGCCGAGGACCCCGGCCTGATCGACGTCTTCGAGTGCATCATTGGCGGCATGGAGGTAGCCCCGGCCTACTCCGAGCAGAACGACCCCTTCGTGCAGCGCGAGATGTTCGAGAAGCAGGTGGGTGAGGACCAGCAGAAGATGGACACCGACTTCCTGCTCGCCCTCGAGCACGGCATGCCGCCGGCCGGCGGCATGGGCGTCGGTATCGACCGCCTCTGCATTCTGCTCACCGGGGCCGAGAGCATTCGCGACGTGATCCTGTTCCCGTCCTTGCGGCCCGGCACGGCCGGTGCCCCGACCGGTTGAAGTAGGCAGTTGAAGTTGAAGCCATAACCTGCGGAACTGCGGGGGTTGGCCTTCCCTTCAACTTAAACTTCTCCCTTTAACTCGCGCCCTGCGATGCCCTGGCCGATCTACCTCGCTCTCAAGCAGCTGTTCCCGACCGGGCGGGTGTCGTTTTTCACGCTGATCTCGGTGATGGGCGTCGGCTTGGGCGTGGCGCTGATGCTCGTGTCGACCAGCGTGATGGGTGGCTTCGGCTACCAGATCAAACGCATGATCATCGACACGCAGGGGGAGGTGCAGATCCGGGGCAGCGCCCTGATCGACCCTTCCGCCGCGACCGAGAAACTGATTGCCGGCGTGCCCGAGGTCGCGGCCTTCGCCGCGTACGCCCAGGGTGTCGTGATGCTCGAATACAATCACCGGCCGGCGTTTCCGGCGGTGCAGGGTTTCGATCTGGAGCGCATCACCCAGGTCATCCCGCTGGAACGTTACCTGGTCAGCGGCACGCTCGACGATCTCGATGACGACTCGGTCATCTTGAGTTCGCTGCTCGCGAGCGGGCTCGGCGTGCGGATCGGCGACAAGATCGACCTGTACACACCGCTGATGCTCGAGCGCATGAAGAAGAACGAAATTCTGCTGCCGCGTGAAGTCCGGGTGGCGGGCATCTTTCGCATCGGGCATCAGCAGCTCGACAGCTCGACGGTCATTTGTCCGCTGCGGCTGATGCAGGATCTCTACGGGCTGGGTCACATGGTGCACGGCTTCAACGTCCGTTTGAAGCCCGGAGCCGACGCCGATGTCGCCGCCGCCAAGCTCAACAAGGTGCTGCCGCCCACGATGGGAGCGCTCACGTGGTTCGAGTCCAACGCCGAGTTCCAGGCCGTGCTCAGTTTCGAGCGCAACATGATCTTCTTTTTGCTCACGTTCATCATCATCGTGGCGGCGTTTTCGATCACGAGTTCGCTGCTCGTGACGGTGGTGCGCAAGACGCGCGAGATCGGCCTGCTCGGCGCCATGGGCGGCAAGGCCCGCGATGTCGCTTTGTCTTTCTGCGTGCAGGGGCTGTTCATCGGTCTGGTGGGGACGGCGATCGGCCTCGTCGGGGGCTTTGCCCTGCTGCACTGGCGCAACGCCCTCGTGTCACTGATCGCGAAGTTCACCATGGGACAGGAGGCATTCGTGAAGTTCTACCAGTTCAGCAGTTTGCCGGCGCACACGGAGTCGAAGGATGTTATTATGATCATCGTGTTCTCCCTGCTCGCCTCGACGCTGGCCGGACTCATTCCCGCCTGGCGCGCGGCGCGGCTCAAACCTGTGGAGGCGTTGCGAAGCGAATGAGCCAGAAACGCCAAGCCACCGAATTAGTGGCCACAAAAGGGCACGGGATTCCGTCGGGAGTCGCGATTCATCAGGCGGCAATTGGTGTGCTGCATGTTTCCGGCTGCAGGATGAACACTCTTCGCGCTTCCTCGTGGCCAATCGAGATTGGAGGGGCTGCGCATGTCTGACGCCGTGCTCAAAGCCAATGGTCTCAGCAAGACCTACCCCAGTGGGGACCAGACGCTCGGCGTGTTGTCCGGGGTGGAACTGGCCGTCGTGGCCGGCGAGAGCGTGTCGATCCGCGGTGAATCGGGCTCGGGCAAGAGCACGCTGCTCAATCTCCTGGCCGGACTCGACCGGCCGGACGCCGGCGAACTGTTCTGGGGTGGCGAAGCGGCGCACCAACTGAGTCTCGGCGAACTCACTGCCCGGCGTGGCCGTTTCCTCGGGATGGTTTTCCAGGCCTATTACCTGATTCCCGAGATCGACGCCCTGGCCAATGTGCTGATGGGCGCTCGGCTCGTGGGCCGGGTGGGGCCAAAGGAGACCGATCGCGCCATGGCGCTGCTCAAACGGGTGGGACTGGCGGAGCGCGGACATCATCTGCCGGCGCAACTTTCCGGCGGCGAGCGCCAGCGAGTGGCTGTGGCCCGCGCGTTGATGAACCGCCCGCAGGTCATCCTCGCCGACGAACCCACCGGCAACCTCGACGAACGCACCGGCGACGAAGTCATTGCGCTGCTGCTGGAGGTTTGTGCCGAGGAAAACGCGGCCTTGGTGCTGGTGACGCACAATCCCGCCCACGCGCGCCGGACCGCCCGACAGTTCTTGTTGCACAACGGCCACCTGCAACCGGCGCCGTGAGGGTTATGACCCGCTTTCCCCTTTAAGGGGAAAGGGAGGCGACGGAGAGTGAGCTCAGACGCTGCGTTGCCGACCTGTCCAAGGTCCGTTGCTTTTGAGGATCGCGTAATTGCCTGACGGAAGAAGGGATAGTTTTCACGCCAGTCCCAACACACCCCGCCCTGCCGGGCATCGGCCGTCGCCAAGGCTATGGCCCGACAAGCCCCTCTTTCTAGAGGGGATTTCCGGATCGGTTGATTGGGTCCCCTCTAGGAAGAGGGGTGGCGCGAAGCGACGGGGTGTGTCAGGCTGGTACGCGAGCCTGAATAGGTCCGTCGGGCAATCTGGATTCAGTCAAACATGGGTTGCCAACTTCTTGGAGCAGAGCTATGTTACCGACACCATGTTCGATGCATTAAAGAAAACCCTACTCGCCGGCATGGGCGCGGCTGTTATCACCAAGGACAAGGCTGAGATCGCTCTCGCCGAGTTCATCAAGCAGGGCAAGGTCAGCGCGGCCGATGCGCAGGCCATGGCCCGGAAACTCGCCAAGGATGGCCAGGCCGAATACAAGACCATGAGCCGGGAGGTTGGTGAGAAGCTCAAGAAGCTGACCGATCGCAGCGACGAAGTCGCCCGCGCTCGCATCGCCCGCCTTGAAGCCCGGCTTGCCGCGCTGGAAAAGAAACAGCGGGCCAAGTCACGGGCCGCCCGGTCCAAGCCGACCGCGTCGAGTTGATGCCGGGGTGAAGGCATTTGATCTCCTGACCCACGCCGGACGCGCCAAGGACATTCTTGGCGTGATGGCGCGGCATGGTCTGGCGGACTGGCTCGCCCAGGTGGAACTGCCCAGCGGCTTCCTGCAGAAGATACTGCCGCATCCGGACACCAGCCTGACAACGCAGGAGCGCTGCCGGTTGGCGGCCGAAGAACTCGGTCCTGCTTTCGTGAAGCTGGGACAGTTCCTCTCCATGCGGCCGGATGTGCTGCCACAATCGTTCATCCTCGAGCTCCGCAAGCTCCAGCGTGACGTCCAGCCGTTGCCGTATGAGACGATGAAGCCGGTGCTCGTGGCCGCCCTGCAGGGCGATCCGGCGGAAATCTTCAGCGACTTTCAGGAGACGCCACTGGCGTCGGCTTCCCTGGCCCAGGTATACACGGCGCGCCTGCATTCCGATGGTGCAAAGATTGCGATCAAGGTCCGGAAACCCGATGTGCGCGACGCCATCGAGGTCGACCTGGATTTCGCCCTCTGGCTGGCCGAGCAGCTGCACGAACGGTCGGAGACGCTCCGGCCCTTTGATCTCCCGGCCGTGGTCGCCGAGGCAAGGCAGAGTATGCTCGCGGAACTCGATTTTCGGAACGAGGCCCGCAACCAGCAGTATTTCAACCTGACCAACCAGAATCCCGAGCAAGTCTTTGCCCCGGCCGTCCACCCCGAATACTCCAGCGAAAGCGTCCTCGTGATGGACTATGTGGAAGGGGAGTATGTCTCCGCCAACGTGGCCACACCGGAGATCCGACGGGCGATTGCGGCCCGCGGGGCTGAGTCGCTGGTCCGGCAGGTGTTGCTCGAGGGTTTCTTTCACGCGGATCCCCACGCCGGCAACGTCCTCGTCACTGCGGACGGACGACTGTGCTTTCTCGACTGGGGCCTGATCGGGCATCTCACGCGGCGGTTGCGCTATGCGCTGGCCGAATTCTGGGAGGCCGCGGTGTCGCAGGATTCGGAGCGGATCGTCCAGATCGCCGCCAGCCTGGCGCCGCCCGGCACCCGGAGCGACCTGCATGTGATGGAGAAGGAAGTGACCATCGCCCTGCGGGAGGAGCTCAATTTCACGCTGGGCCGGCAGCAGCTGGGCCGGGCCATGATCCGGTTGCTGAACATCTTCGGCCGGCACGGCATCTCGCTGTCACACGACTATCTCTTCATGGCCAAGGCGATCCTGTCGATCGAGGAGGTCGGCCGGCAGCTGGATCCGGATTTCGACCTGCGCCTCCACACCAAGCCCGTCCTGCGGGAGCTGTTCCTCGGCCGGGCCAACCCGGCCGCGGTTTCCCGCCGGCTCCGCGACATCATCCGGGATGCCTTGGGTGGGTTGCGTGACCTGCCCTCCGATTTGAACCGGTTGGTCCACCGGCTGGTGCATGATGATTTTACGATCAACTTCCAGCACCGGGGGCTGGAAGACATCGATGATGCGCTCAAGGTGGCGGCGAACCGCATCGCCCTGGGGGTGATCATCGGCTCGCTCATCATCGGCTCATCGATGATCATCACGACGGGTATCCGCCCGTATCTTTTCGGTTACCCGGCCCTTGGCATCGTCGGCTACCTCATCTCGGCCCTGCTCGGATTGTATGTGATCTGGGGGATCATCCGTCAGAACGGACACCGCTGAGCCGCCCGGCCGGTGGAGCGGTCAACATCGCTGTTGCCTCGTGGCGCCGACCTATCGAGCATCCGCCATGGCCAAGCCCAAGATAAAATGTGGTGTCGTCGGCGTCGGCTCGCTCGGACAGCACCATGCGCGCATCTATTCCACTCTGCCCGGCGCCGAGCTCGCCGGCATCTATGAGACCAGCGACGCGCGGGCGGCGGAGATCTGTGCGAAGTTCAACTGCAAGCGCTTCCTGACGATGGAGGAGCTGGGCGAAGCCTGCGATGCCGTGAGCGTCGTCGTGCCGACCGACAAGCATGCCGTGGTCGCGCTGCCGTTGCTGGCGCAGGGGTGTCACCTCCTGATCGAGAAGCCGCTCTGCGCCTCCCTGGAAGAGGCCGAGCAGGTGCTCGTTGCCGCGCGGCAGAACAACTGTCTCGTGCAGGTCGGCCACATCGAGCATTTCAACCCCGTGATGAGCTACCTCGAGAAGCACACCGGACGCCCGCAATACATCACCACCGAGCGGCTCGCGCCCTACCAGACGCGCGGCACGGAGGTCGGCGTGGTGCTCGACCTGATGATCCACGACATCGGCATCGTGCTCGCGCTCGTGAAGTCACCGATCAAGAAGATCGACTCGGTCGGCATCAACGTGCTCTCCAAGACGGAGGACATCGCCAACGCCCGCATCGAGTTTGAAAGCGGCTGCGTGGCCAACCTGAGCGCCTCACGCATGAGCCTGAAGAAGAACCGCGAGATCCGGGTCTTTCAGGACAACGCCTACCTCTCGCTCGATTTCATGAACCAGAAGGGACACCTGGTGAAGAAGAGCGACATCATCGCCTATGGTCTGAAACTGAAAGTGGGTCTGGCGAAGGCCGGGGAGGACAAGGTGCCGGTGCACGAAATCCCCATCGAGAAGGGCGAGCCGCTCGCCATCGAGCTGGCGCATTTTCTGGAAAGCGTGAGCGAGGCCAAGCAGCCCAAGGTCGGCGGCGCCCTTGGCAAGTCCGCGCTCGAGGTGGCCATCACGATCACGGAGCAGATCCGGAAGAATCAGAAGTGAAGGATGGTCACCACGGAATACACGGGACACATGGAAATGACGGCCGCTGGACTGCAAACTGAGCATCGGGACAGCTCCAGCAGCACGGCCGCTGGTGGTTTTCCTGATGGATCTTTCACTGTGTTCAGGATGACGAGCTGGGGAGAGGGTGAGTCTGCGGATGGAAACGTGCCGAGGTCGACCATGGCGTCTGGCGGAGGAGGGGACCTGTCTTGAGCAAGCTCGCGCTCATGGAAGGGTTGCCGGCGCCGGTTGGCGGATCCGTGGATCTGCTGATCGTCGCCGCCGAGCATTCGGGCGACGAGCATGCGGCGCGGATGGTGCGCGGGTTGCTGGCGGCGCGGCCGGAGCTCAAGGTCTGTGCCTTGGGTGGCGCGGAGCTGGCGGCGGCCGGGGCGCAGCTGTTGAAGGATCTGACGGGATCGTCGGCCCTCGGGTTTGCCGTCATTGCCAAGATTTCCTATTACCGGGCTCTGATCGCGGAGGTGGTGAGCTGGATCGGCCGGCACCGGCCGCGGGCGGTTTGCTTTGTGGATTCGTCGGGGCTGAATCTGCGTATTGCGAAAGGGCTCTTCGAGCGGGGCTACTCGGCCAAGGCGGGCGGACCTACCAAGGCGTTGTACTACATCAGTCCGCAGATCTGGGCCTCGCGGGCCGGCCGGCGTTTCGCGATGGCGAAGCATCTTGACGGGCTCGCCTCGATTTTCCCCTTTGAAAAGCAGGTGTATGCGGACACGACCCTGCCGGTGGAGTTTGTGGGGCATCCGTTTGTGGCGCCGGACTACCACGCTCCGGTGAGCTTCGACCCGGCCGGACCCGTTCTTTTGTTGCCCGGCAGCCGCAAGGGCGCGGTGGCGCGGATTTTTCCGGTGTTGCTGGCGGGCTTCAAGGCCTGGGGCGGGGCTCGCGACGCGGTGGTCCTTTACCCGAGCGAAGACATTCTGGGGGTCCTGCAGGCTGCCCAGCCGCCGCCGAATGTGCGGCTGGTTTCCACCCGCGACGGTACCCCGATCGCCGCCTCGGCGGTGCTGACTTCCAGCGGGACGATGTCGATGCATTGCGCCCTGGCCGGGATTCCCGGCGTGGTGACCTACCGGGCGGACCCGTTGACTTACCTGCTCGGGCGGTTGCTCGTGAGGGTGGAATATCTGGGCATCGCCAATCTGTTGCTCAAGGAGCCGATGTATCCCGAATACATTCAAGGGGCGGCCAAGGCGTCCGTTTTTGCCCGGGAACTGACCGATTGCCTCGAGAACCCCGCGAGAATCGCCCAAACCGCGGCCCAATCGGCCCGTTTGCGGGCCCTGCTCAGTCAGCCCAGCAACAGTTCGGTGGTGGAGTGGATGCTCAGAAGGTTGCAAGATTTGTAAAATCGCTACGGTTTCGACCGTAAGTGACGATAGGCCAAGGGAACAAACATGGATGCGATTTCCACAGCCCGTGGGCCAACCGGCTGGTCACCACCGTTACCCCGGTCGTTACCTGTGAACAGGGACATTTTCCTGACCAGTGTGATGAGCAATCTCCCGCTGGGCGTCTACTGGCAGTCGGCAGATCCCGAGCAGCCGGTCTGGCGCAACCGCGCTTTCGCCCGTTTGCTGGGTCTGACCATGGAACAGGAAATCTCCCTTCCCGTGATCATGGCCCTCGTGGTGCCGGAGGATCAACCGACCTTGGCCGCGAGCCTGGCGCAGATCAGGACGGGCCCGGTGGTGCCGATCGCCATGGAACTGCGGTGCCAGTTGGGTGAGAATATGGTGTGGCGCGAATTCACGCTGCAAACCTGTGTGGCCGACGACGTGATCACGGGTGAGCTGTTGCTCACGGTCGCCGACATCACCGAACGCAAGCATCACCAGGAGGAAATGCGTCGGGCCGTGCAATGCTCCGAATCGCTCAACGACCAGATCGAGCAGGCCATGGACCGTGCCCAGCAGGCCGTCGTGGAAGCCAACGTGGCCAATCTCGCGAAGAGCAAGTTCCTCGCGACGATGAGCCATGAGATCCGGACTCCGATGAACGGCATCATCGGCATGACCAGCCTCCTGCTCGACACCACGCTCAACCGCGAGCAGCGCGATTTTGCGGAGACGATCCGGCTCAGTGGCGAGGCCCTGCTCACGATCATCAATGACATTCTGGATTTCTCGAAGATCGAGTCGGGCCGGTTGGAACTGGAGCGGGCCGATTTCCCGCTGAGCGATTGCGTGGAAGGAGCCTTTGACCTGATGGCCACGCGGGCTGCCGAGAAGAAGATCGATCTGCTGTATGAGATCGCCGAGGGCACCCCGGACATGGTGCGGGGCGACATCACGCGGCTGCGGCAGATCATGCTCAACCTCGTGGGCAATGCCCTCAAGTTCACCGAGAAGGGCGAGGTGGTGGTGCGCATCGAACCGGAGGATGAAGTCCGGGTGGCGGATGGTCCGGTCGGCCTGCATTTTTCCGTGCGGGATACCGGCATCGGCATTTCCGCGGAGGGGATCAGCCGACTGTTCCAATCATTCAGCCAGGTGGATGCCTCCACGACGCGCAAGTACGGCGGCACGGGCCTGGGGCTCGCGATCAGCAAGCGGTTGTCCGAACTGATGGGCGGACGCATGTGGGTCGAAAGCGAACCCGGCAAAGGATCGACGTTCCACTTCACGGTGAAACTGGGCGCCCTGCGCGGCGCGCCGCGTCCCGATCCGCAAATGGCGCGGGAACGTCTGGGCGGGCGCCGGATCTTGCTCGTGGACGACAATGACACCTTCCTGCGCCTCTTGGTCGGCTACGCGCACAAATGGGGGATGGAACCCCGGGCGGTGAAGTCGGGTGCGGAAGCGCTGGCCGAGCTGGAGGCCGGCCGGGTCTTTGATCTGATTTTGATCGATGCCCAGATGTCGGGCATGGACGGATCCGCCCTGGCGCGCAAAATCCAGGAGCTGCGACCGGCGGAAGAACTTCCGATGTTGTTGCTTGCCGACCTCGGACAGCGACCGACAGAGGGGCTGAAGGCCGGAATCATCAACAAGCCGTTGAAGCCGGTGAACCTCTTTGAAGCGATGGCGTCCGCCCTGAAAAAGCCGGACTCTGCAATCGCCCCGGCTCAGCAAGTCGCCCCGGTGTCTTCGACCGCGTCCGGGATGCGTTTGCTGCTGGCGGAAGACAACGCAGTCAACCAGAAGGTCGCCGTCAACCTGCTCCGGAACATCGGCTACACCACGGATGTGGTGTGGAACGGATTGGAAGTGCTCGCCGCCGTGGAGAAGCAGGCCTACGACATCATTTTCCTCGATATGCAGATGCCGGAGATGGACGGCTTGGAGGCGGCCCGCCGCCTCGTGGAGGCCAATCCGCGTTCCAAGACCCGCCCGTGGATCATTGCACTTACGGCCAATGCCATGGTGGGTGACCGCGAACAATGCCTGGCCGCCGGCATGGATGACTATGTCACCAAGCCGATCAAGAAAGTGGAACTGGCCGCCGCGCTCGACTACGGGCGGACGATGCTCGCCAAGCGCCGCAGCAAGAAGGATTGAGGTCTCTGGAAATAGGGGAGTGGAGTCGGCGTGGACTCACCCCGGTCGGGCGAACCTGATAGGCTCCGTCGGAGACACGAATGAACCGATTCTTCACGAATTTGAGGTCCTTGCATCCTGAAGCGTGCTCACCGCGTGGGTGAATGCCTCGGGCTACCTCATATTTAGGATTACGCAAAGGCCCGACACACCCCGTCGCCGTGCGCCACCCCTCTTCCTAGAGGGGACTCGATCAACGGGTCGTGGAATCCCCTCTAGGAAGAGGGGTGCCCGCCAGGGCGGGGTGTGTTGGGAATGGTGCGAGAGTGTTTATCGCTTCTGTGAGTCTATCGCGCGAGTTTCAGCAGGCAGAATGCGAGCGTAATCTACGCCGGCGATGGTCAGGCTTTCGTCGTGTCCATGTGCTAGAATTTGTGGGAGCGAGCTTGCTCGCGACTCAGGACGTGGAATGTCGCGAGCAAGCTCGCTCCCACCTTGGCATCCCCGCAAGCGACCCTGTTGTGCATCAGCGCGGGGTTTCACAGGCATCGTTACGGATTCATAGCGGGGAATGTAGACCTGAGCAGGGAAAAGGACGTCGATGCGCGATACTCCTGCGGGGGTGAGGGCACCCCGCCTCCACAAGTCAGTCCGCGTTGCCCAGACTCCTCGCGACCTGTTGCCAGAGGGCGACGGTGCGCTCGGCGAGGATGGCGTGGCAGCGGGCGACCTCGGCCTCACGTTGGGCCAGGTTGCCCTCGGCGATCTTGGCCAGGTCATCGAGGTTGTAGACAAAGACGTTGGGCACTTCGCTGGCGGCGGGGTCGATGTCGCGCGGGAGGGCGAGATCGATCAGAAACAGGGGGCGCGCCGGCCGACGATCCATGGCCGTGGCGATCATCGCCTCGGTCAGCACAAAACCGGGGGCCGAGGTGGAACTGGCGACGACGTCGGCAGTGGCGAGGATCTCGGGCAACTCGGCCAGGCTCGCGGCCCAGCCACCGGCGGTGGCGGCGGTCTCCTCGGCCTTGGAGAGCGTGCGGCTGGCCACGGTGATCGACTTGGCTCCGCGACTTTGGAAGGCCTGGGCGGTCTTGAGGCCGATGTCACCCGCGCCGACGACGAGCACGTTGACGGGGTGGAGGTCGCCATAGATCTTGCCGGCCAAATCCACGGCCACGCTGGCGATGCTGATCTGGCCCTCGCCGATGCGGGTGTGGGTGCGCACATGCTTGGCGGCCTGGAAGGTCTTTTGGAAAACTCGGTTCAGCACGGGTCCGGTCCATTTACGGGCGAGCGCGGTATCATAGGCGCCCTTCACCTGGCCCAAGATTTCCGTCTCCCCGACGATCTGGGAGTCCAGTCCCGACGCGACGGCAAAGAGGTGGCTGATCGCGTCATGATTCTGACGAAGTTGCAGGACACCCTCGAGTTCGGCCGGCGAGCACCCGGTCGTCTCAGCCACGGCGGTGGCCAGTTGCTCCAACGGGGCCGGGCCGGAGGCCACCCCGTAGAGTTCCACCCGGTTGCAGGTGTTGAGGAGGGCGAACTCGGTGATGCCCGGCGTCTGGCTCAGCCGGGTGGCCAGGGTGGAGGCCCGGGTGGCATCGAGCGCGAGTTTTTCGCGGACGGCCAGGGGCACCGTCTGGTGGCTGGCTCCAAATAGAAAGAGGACAGGCTGTTGGGACTCCATCTTCAGCGATCGGACGGGGTGAGCGTCACAGTGTGGTGCCGGCTGGAATTGACCGGTCCCAGGGACAGCAGGGCGACGATGAACATGATGAGACAGACCCAGGCAAACCGCACGGAAACGAGCTTCGCGAGCCAGCGGAGGAGCAGGACGATGAGGTAGGCCAGCCACATGCCGACGGTCACGAGGAGTTTGCCTTGGTCGACAGAAGCGGTGTCCCGGATCCACCAAGAGGCGCCTACGCCGAGAGAAAACGTGAGGATCAGCACGCCGAGTCCGAGCATGCGGGTGTTGATCTGATCCAGTTGTACGACGGAGGGCAGGAACCAGAACAGGCCGTTGAGCCGCTTGTGCTTGAGGCTCCAGTTTTGCAGCAACTGCATGATCGAGGTGAGGGCCAGCAGGCCGAACACTCCGTAGCTGAAAACCGCGAGGGCGGCATGTAGCTCGATCCAGGGATTGGAGCCGAAAATCCGCTCGCTGCGCGACGCATCCCAGGCCGGGATCAAAAGGGAGGCCAGGGCCAGCGTGGCTGCGTAGCCGGCCGTGAAGAGCCCGAGCAGGCTGACCCGGAACGCGGTGCCGACGAAGAAATAGAGCACCATGGCCGACCAGGCGACGAACTGCACGATTTCAAAGGTGTTGCCCAGGGGGCAGCCGCCCGCCGCCAGGCCACGCACATAGAGACCGGCCATCTGTACGCTCCACCCAGCGATCAGGAGGGCATTCAACCACGTGCGGCGGCGGGAATCCGGGGTGCGACGCAGCAGCGCTACCAAGCCGGTCAGAAAGCCGGCAAGATAGAGAAGGGCCCCGAGCCACAGGAGGGCACGGTCGGTGGGCAGCGATGACATGGGGGCAACTTGGCCGGTCCGGACAGGTCCGGCAAGCGCGAGCCTCGGAAATAAGCAGGAGGTCGGGCGGCCGGCCTGCGGGCTAATTATGTCGTGCGGGCGAGGCTGCCTAGGAAGCCTCGCTGGTGCCCGATGCAGCCTGATCCCCTAGGTGGTTTCGCGGGAGCCAGCACCGTCCGTCGCAATCCTAGCCATGCCGACCCGTTACAGGCTGTTCAGGCTTGGATGGGGCGCGGGGCGCTGTCAGCGATGAAGCATGGACTTTGACCCCAGGCCCTTGCTGTTGGAAGGACGTCACGTGCGACTGGAACCCTTGGCGGTGGCACACGCGGAGGGGCTGTGGGCCTCGAGCCGGGAGCCGGGCCTGTGGACCTACCTGCCGGTGGCGCCGTTTGGCGGCGTCGACGACGTGAGACGTTGGATCGATGACTCGCTGCAGGCGCAGCGCAACGGCACGGATATTCCCTTCGCCACCGTGCGGCGCAGCGACGGGCGCGTGGTGGGTTCCACCCGCTTTCTGGACATCCGCCGACCCCACCGGGGACTCGAGATCGGCTGGACCTGGCTCTCACCGGAAGCCCGCCGCACCCCGATCAACACGGAGGCCAAATACCTGATGTTGCAACACGCCTTCGAGCAACTCGGTGCCATTCGCGTACAACTCAAGTCCGACGCCCGCAACCAGCGTTCCCGGGATGCGATGGTGCGAATCGGGGCGGTGTACGAAGGGATTTTGCGTGACCACATGATCCGCGGCTTTGATGGCTATGTCCGGAGTTCGGCCATGTACGCTTTCACGCGGGAGGATTGGGTCGTCGCCAAACCCCGGCTGGAGGCCATGCTCGCTCGCTGAGCCGGGCGGAAAATTTGGGATGGCCGAGTCATTCTTGATCCGACTTCATCGCGAGATCGGCATGAGCCAGCCACTCTTTTTCCAGCCAAGCGGTTTTCTACTGATGGGTTGCCGGCGATTCGGGCTGGGTGCCCTGCTGCTGATCGGAAGCAGCATCGGCCGGTCGGAACCGATCACACCGGCCCAGGGCGAACAGGCGATCGCCGCGGCGCTGGCGGCGCTGCCTGCAACGGGCGGCGTGGTGGAACTGGACAAAGGGACTTTCACCCTGACGAGGCCGATCGTGATCGATCGCGACGGCGTGGAACTGAAGGGACAAGGCGCCGAAACATTGCTGTGGCTGGCGCCCAAGGCGAATTGCCCGATGATCGTGGTCGGTCGCGTCCCGACGCCACCCGACCGGATCGTCCACCGGATCACGGTGCGCAACCTGACTCTGGACGGCAACCGGGCGGAGCAGGAGTTTGAGTGCTACGGCGGACCATGCGATGAACGCCATCTCACGGCGTTGCGCAACAACGCCATCACGGTCCGCGGAGCGGAGGATATCCTGATCCAGGACGTCGTGACGCGTCGCGCGCGTTCGGGCGGGATTGTACTGGAGAAATATTGCCGCCGCGTGCGCATCAACCGCCTGGAAGCCTATGACAACGAGTTCGACGGGGTGGCCGCCTATGAGACCGAGGATTGTGAGTTCACGCGCCTCAACCTGCATCACAACCGCAGTGCCGGCTTCTCGTTCGACTGGCGCTTCAACGAGAATCGCATCACCGACACCACGGCGTCGGACAACGGCAGTCAGGGGATCTTCATGCGGGACTCGCTCAACAATGTCTTTGAGCGTCTGACCCTGAACAACAACGGCGAGCAGGGCATTTTCGTGGCCGAGACCCGGACGCTGCCGGGCACCGCGTGCCGCTATAATGTTTTTCGCGAGCTTACGGTCACCGGGAACCGCACCCAAGGGATCCGTATCAACGATGCGTCGTGCAACCCGAACACGCTTGAGGATTCGCTGGTCAGCGGCAATCGGCTGGAGGACATCAGCCTGGCCGACTTCGGCCAGCTGGTGATTGTGCGTCCGCGAACGCCGTAGGATTCATTTGCTTTTGATCCAATGCCCTTCTGCAGACTGCGGCTGGGCTTGGAGGCGGGAAGATCACGTCAAAATTGGAGAGCTGGTCTCCTGACCAGCCGCGGCCGGTCAGGAGACCGGCCCTCCACTCCGGACATCTTTATCCTGAAAAACGCAGTTGAAACACAGAGGTCACAGAGAACGTAGAGATAAGATCGAACCTCGGCGTTTAGAAGCCGATTCACTAACAAGGTGAACGAATTGCTTGTGATCACGCTGACTCAATTTTCTGTTTTTGCGTTTATTGTGCTTATTGTGGCCATTCCTTCTGCGGAATTTAGGTTCATTTCGGCAGGATCGGGATCAGGTAGTCGAATTCGCAGCCGGCACCGCCGTCGCCGAAGCGTTCGTCCTGGCGATCGAGGTTGGGACCGTTGCCGTGGACATAGTTGGAGCGAGGCAGCCACGTGCCGAACACGTAGTTGATGGTTTCGCCAAGCTTGGCCACGGGTCCCCGATGGGTGAAGGCGGCGTAGGTCCCGGCGGGGATCTTCCACAGCGACAGCGGTGCGTGCGCCTTGTTGCCGGCGGCGACGTTGATGGCGGCGAGGTATTCCAACTCGTCCGGGTGGCGGGACTCGGTGTCGGCGGGACAGCGGGCGGCGCCATAGACATACTTGTCCTGGGGCGGCGGCAGGGTGGGGATCATCGGGCAGAAACGGGCGTAGAGCTTGGGCACCACATCGAGGTTGTTGGCCGCGGGAGCCATCGGGCGGATGAAGCGGGCGGAGAGGCCGAGCAGGTGCAGGGCGGGGAGCTG
>Ga0208263_100132_pt1 | contig 29388 bp, 30 predicted proteins | sample LakWasMet28_LOW6_2_FD_183872 | JGI IMG/M metagenome (GOLD analysis project Ga0208263, IMG submission 183872) | Freshwater sediment methanotrophic microbial communities from Lake Washington under simulated oxygen tension - Sediment Metagenome... | ecosystem: Environmental > Aquatic > Freshwater >... | reverse complement strand
GAAATAAATTCATAAAATGTTATTACTGAAGATTCGTGCTGATGAATTAATTTTCCGTTCATAAGGGTAAACAAAACGCCTAAAATTATAGATGCCAAGGCATAAAGAATTCCCTCGAAGTAATTGATTTCGACTTGAAGGATTAGAACAAGTCCTGCAATAATTACCAATCCAAAAAACACTTCATACCAGAGTACTTTTCTACCATAAAAAAGAGGCTCTAATATTGAAGTAAAAAATGCTCCCAACGAAAAAACAGCAAGAGTAACAGATACATTGGAAATATGAATAGCCTTGAAAAAAAATATCCAATGAACTGCTATCAATAGTCCGACAAAAATTAATTTAAAAAATTCTTTGACCGGAATTTTAAACGACATCTTTTTAAATAAAATAAAGAGGAATAAAAAAGCTCCTGCAAGAAGCATTCGATACCAAACTAAAGCATCAGCCTGAATTGAAATCAGCGCACCCAAAATTGCTGTAAAACCCCAAATAAATACAATTAAATGAAGATTTAGGTAGGTTCGTAATTTATCGCTTCGCATTACGTAATAAAAAAATAGCCAAAACCCCGAAAACTATATTAGGAAACCAGACTGCCAATAAAGGCGGAAAACTAGATTTTTCGGCCATTGTTCCAAAAATTTTGTCAAAAAATACAAACGCAAAAGCCAATGCAATTCCAATGGCTAAACTCAATCCCATTCCTCCTCTTCGTTTCATGGACGAAACCGCTACGGCAATAATGGTAAGAATAAATGCCGAAGCAGGAATGCTGTATTTTTTATATAATACTACCAAATACACGTTTACATTTGATGAACCCCGACCTCTTTCCTTGTCAATAAATCGGTTCAATTTTCCTAAATTCAATGTTTCTGCAATATAAACCACTGGTGTTAAATCCTCTAAATCAAAACTAAATTTTGCATCTCGCTTTTCGGCTTTTTCAATCTTGTCTGCTAATTCACCAACGGTTCTTTTGGTATAATCAAACATTGTGTAGTTTTTAGTTTTTGGATTCCATTGTATCCTACTGGCCGAAATTTTATATTCCAATTTATCCTTCTTAAACTTTTCATAGCTAAAATTAAAAGCCGTTTTTGATTCAGTATTAAAACTATTGACATAGATAAATTCATTTTTGCTTATTTGTCTATATACATCCGTATTATTACCTCTCATCTGTTCTTTTCCGCCAGTTCTAAGATAAGTATAGCGAAAATTATTGAATCCCTCACTCGATTTTGGGACAACGAAAAAACCCATCAACAGCACAAAAACCGAAACAATAGCCGCTCCAATTATAAAGGGTCTCAAAAATCTAGTAAATGAAATTCCAGAACTTAATATGGCAATAATTTCAGTATCATTGGCTAGCTTAGAGGTAAACCAAATCACCGACAAAAACAGAAATATCGGGAATAATAAATTAGTGAAATAGATTGTAAAATGATAATAATAGATGGCGATATCAACAAATGGAATCTTGTTTTCGAGCATAAAATTAATTTTCTCCGAAACATCAATAATAATCCCGATTGGCGCAAACAAAGCTAGCATCACCACAAATGTGGAAAGGTATTTTTTTAGGATGTATTTGTCTATTATATTCATTTTTAAAAGTTTAAGAGTTTAAAAGTTTAAAAGTTTAAGATTTAAAGGTTTAAGGGTTATGTTACGAACCATTTTAAAAAACTTTAAACAATTTTAAACTTTAAACAATTCAAACATTTAAAGCCTCTGGCTCATATTTCGAACCATCATTTCCTTCCAAGTTCTAAAATCTCCGGCTAAGATATGCTTTCTGGCTTCACGAACCAACCACATATAAAAACCAAGATTGTGTATCGTCGCGATTTGTTTTCCAAGGTATTCATTGGCGGCAAACAAGTGACGCAAATACGCTTTGGTATATTCCGTATCGACAAAAGTATGACCCATTTCATCTACTGGCGAAAAATCGGCTTCCCATTTTTTATTTTTGATGTTGATGGTTCCGTTTGCAGTAAACAACATTCCGTTTCTGGCGTTTCGTGTTGGCATCACACAATCAAACATATCAATTCCCAAGGCAATATTTTCAAGAATATTTATAGGTGTACCTACTCCCATCAAATAACGGGGTTTGTCTTCTGGTAAAATATCACAAACAATTTCGGTCATTGCATACATTTCTTCGGCGGGTTCTCCTACTGAAAGTCCACCAATGGCGTTGCCTTGCTGGCCTGCATTCGCAATATATTCTGCCGATTGCTGACGCAAATCCTTGTAGGTACTTCCTTGAACTATTGGAAAAAAAGTTTGGTCGTAACCATATTTAGTTGGCACTTTTTCTAAATGGTTGATGCATCTATCTAACCAACGATGCGTCATATGCATCGAGCGTTGTGCATAACGATAATCACAAGGATAAGGCGTGCATTCGTCAAAAGCCATAATGATGTCGGCACCAATGGTACGTTGAATTTCCATCACATTTTCGGGTGTAAAAAAATGGTAGGAACCGTCGATATGCGATTTAAACTTCACGCCTTCTTCCTTGATTTTTCTGTTGGCCGAAAGCGAATACACTTGATACCCACCAGAATCCGTCAAAATATTACGGTCCCAATTCATGAATTTGTGCAAACCACCTGCTTTTTCCAGAATTTCAGTTTGCGGACGCAAGTATAAATGATAGGTATTTCCGAGGATAATATCAGGGTTTATTTCTTCCTTCAGTTCACGTTGATGTACTCCTTTTACCGAAGCAACGGTACCAACAGGCATAAAAATTGGGGTTTCAATCACGCCGTGGTCAGTAGTGATACTTCCTGCTCTGGCTTTGGTATGTGGATCTTTTTGTAATAAATCGAATTTCATAAATCATTTTTCAGAGCGCAAAGATAATTTATTTAGGATTTAAGATTTAGGATTTAGGATTTTATTTAACACTGCTGTTTGAATGTGAAAACTAGAGTGATTTTATGACAAAAAATTAGTTTTGTGTAAGGGAATTCATTATGTTTGTGTAGAAGATATATGTCGATATAAGTTATTCTAAAACAACAATATTTAGAAAGACTTTGGCAGAAATTATAAACAAAAAAATAAAAAAATGAGAAAAGTATTTTTATTCGTATCCATTGCACTATTTGTAAGTTGTGCGCCAAGTATTTCTAACAAATTAGTAAACAAGAATTTTCAGAAATTAAATGATGGAATTAAAATTTACATTTTGGAACAAAATGCAGAACTCCCTCCCAATTCTGAACTAATTGGTGACATAAAAATTGGAGATTCCGGATTTACAACGGATTGTGGTTATAATAAAGTTATAGCAGAAGCAACAACTATTGCAAAAAATTCTGGAGCGAATATCATTAAATTAATTGAAGTTAAAAAACCATCTGCTTTTGGAAGTAGTTGCTACAGAATAAAAGCAAAAATTTATAGAAATCTAAATGAAGAATCCTTATCAAAAATAAATAACAATAGCGATATTATAAATAAGTCCAGGCTCCCAGAAAACAGCGATTATGCGGTAATTTATTTCTACAGACCGAGTATGGGTGCTGGAGCACTTTTAGGTTACAAAATTAAAGATTTGAATGATTCGATAATAGGGAGGGTTCGAAACGGAGAAAAATTTGAATATAAAACCAAGAAATTTGGTAATCAAACCTTTTTTGGTGTTTTAGAAACAAAAGAAAAAGTTACTATCAACATTGAAAAAGGAAAAGAATATTTTGTGAGATACAGCATCAATTTGGGTATTGTCTTGGGCAGACCCGAAATTAATTTAGTTGAAAATCATATTGGAATAAAAGAATATGAAGAAATGAATTAAACTTCTGCCAAAATATTCAAAAAAGCAAAAAAGACCCCGCAAAAATATTTTTTCGCGGGGCTTTTTTTGATAGTAGCAGTGTCATAACAAACTACTTTTAAATTTCTTGCAAATCATCTCTCAAATGATAATTTTATTTGTAATAAACTAAAAATAAACACTTTTAATAAAAAAAAATACTCCTTTCAGTTGTATTCCATCCTATATATAACTACCTTTGAGAGAGTGACAATCTAGCATTTTTACTTTTAAAAAGGTAGCTATGAAATGAGCATAACCTAAAATTAGTCGCAAAAAACCAATGTAAGGTATGCGAATTACATATGACCGATAAAAACAATAAATATCTACATATGAAAAAGCCGATATTCCTCCTGTTTTTTCATTTCGCATTTATCCTTTCTGCAATTGCCCAAGACGCAAAAGACGTCGTCAAAAAAGCGGACGAAAAAGCAAGGGGCAAAACCTCTATCTCCAATATTAGCATCAAAATCATCAGACCCACTTGGTCCAGGGAAATGAGCGTGAAAGGTTGGTCAAAAGGCAATGATTTTAGCCTGGCTTTGGTATTGGCGCCGGCCAAAGAAAAAGGAGTCGTCTTTTTAAAACGCAAAAAAGAAGTCTGGAACTGGATTCCCTCCATTGAGCGGAACATCAAAATGCCTCCATCGATGATGAGCCAGAGCTGGATGGGAACCGATTTTACCAATGATGATTTGGTTAAGGAAGCTTCTATCCTCGAAGATTATGACCATTCATTTCTGGGAAATGTGACTATTGACGGAAGGGATTGTTACAAAATCCAGTTAATTCCAAAACCCAAATCAGCAGTCGTGTGGGGAAAAATCATTATGGCAATCGACAAAAAAGATTATATGATGCTACACGTCGAGTATTTTGATGAAGACAAAGCTTTAGTCAACACTATGTATTGCACCGATATAAAAATGATTGGCGGTCGATTATTGCCCGGAAGAATGGAAATGGTTCCTGCCAGCAAAAAGGGCAACAAGACGGTTTTAATTTATAATTCAATTGTTTTTGACACGCCACTGGAAGATTCCTTTTTTTCTACACAAAACATCACCAAAATAAAATGATTCTAAAACTAATTTGGAGAAATCTCTGGCGAAACAGTCGCCGAACGCTCATCACGATGGCTTCGATTGCGTTTGCCGTTTTATTTGCTATTTTGATGAAGTCGTTCCAGAATGGCGTTTTCAACAATTTAATCAAAAACGTAGTGGGTTATTATTCGGGTTATGTCCAAATTCACCAACAAGGCTATTGGGACGAACAAGTGCTCGACAATTGCTTTGCATTGGACAATTCCCTAATCGAAAAACTCCAACAAAATCCACAAATAAATGAAGTCGTTCCTAGATTAGAAACTTTTGTTTTGGTTTCAAAAGAAAACACGACCAAAGGCTGTATGCTTGTGGGCACGGATGCTGTTAAAGAAAATAATTTAACCCAATTAAAAAACAAACTGATTTACGGAAGCTATTTCAACAATAATGAAGAAGTTGTAATTCTTGCCGAAGGTTTGGCAAAACGGATTAATACAAAGGTTAACGACACCATCGTATTGTTTGGCCAAGGCTATCACGGCGCAATGGCCGCGGGAAAATTCAAGGTTAAAGGCATCGTGCATCTGGCTTCCCCGGCAATGAATGATGCTTTCGTGTACTTGCCGTTACCGGCAGCACAATATTATTTAAGTGCCGAAAACAGGCTCACTTCCCTATCCTTGGGAATTGATAATGCCGAAAACGGAAATACCATTGTCAAGAACCTAAAAAAAACAATGGGCAAAAACTACGAAGTGATGTCTTGGCAGGAAATGATGCCAGAAATTGCCAATCATATCAAAGCGGACGGTTTTTCGTTTTACGTATTTTCAGGGATATTATACCTCATCATCGGTTTCGGACTTTTTGGGACCATTTTGATGATGACCGTGGAACGAACGTATGAATTCGGAATGCTCATCGCCATCGGAATGAAAAAAGGAAAATTGAAACTAATTTTATTGGGAGAAGCTTTCCTTATTACACTGCTTGGCGTGATTTTGGGAATCTTGTTAAGTCTGCCATCGGTACTTTATTTACAGGAAAAACCAATCCGTTTTAGCGGAGACATTGCCAAAGCTTATGAGCAATTTGGCTTCGAAGCCATATTCCCTGCCGAGTTGGATTTGGGTATTTTCCTGAATCAATCACTGATTGTTCTGTTTATGGCTATCCTCATTGGTCTATATCCGCTATGGTTTGTAAATGGTTTGAACCCCGTAAAAGCTATGAAAAAATGAAAATGTTAGTCAAAATAGCGAGTAGAAATATATGGAGAAGCACCAAAAGAAGCCTTATCATCATCACTGCGGTAAGCATTGGTTTATGGGCAGGAATTTTTATTATGGCATTTTATAATGGAATGATTGAGCAACGCATCAATTCAGCCATCGCCAGCGAATTATCACATATTCAACTGCATCATTCCGAGTTTAGAAAAGATTACGAGATAAAATATTTTTTGCCCGACGGTAGGAAAATGCTCGAAATAATTTCTGAAAAACAAGGAGTAAAAACGGTTGCCGGTCGGATTATTATCAAGGGAATGATTGCATCCGCGACGGGAAGCAGCGGAATAACCATAAACGGTGTGATGCCAGAGCAAGAAAATGTATTGACCAATCTTAAAGGAAAAATAATAAAAGGGAATTATTTTAATCCAAAAAAGGAGAACGAAATACTAATCAGCGAAAAGCTTCGCAAAAAATTAAAACTCGGTTTAAACAAAAAGGCCATTCTAACTTTTCAGGATAAAGAAGGCAATCTCGCCTCAGCAGCTTTCCGGATTTGTGCGATTTACAAAACCATCAACAGTCCGTATGACGATGCCAATGTGTTTGTAAAAACCAGCGCTATTGATTCGCTTGCCGGAATTCCGAAAGCCATTAACGAAATTGCCGTTTTGCTCGAATCGAGTAAATCAGTGCCAGAAATTCAAAGAAATCTACAACAACAATTCCCGAAAACAGAAATCAAAAACTGGATGGAAATTTCACCTGAATTAGGATTGACGGTTTCTGTAGGCGATCAAATGGTTTATATTTTTATGGGAATTATTTTGCTCGCTTTGGCTTTTGGAATCGTCAATACGATGATGATGTCGGTTCTGGAAAGAACGCGTGAAATAGGAATGTTGCTGGCTTTGGGAATGAATAAATTCAAAATATTCCAAATGATTCTTCTCGAAACGTTTTTCCTGATTCTTGCCGGCTGCCCTATTGGAATCTCGCTTGCCTTTGCCACCATTGGAATAACGCAGCGAACGGGAATCAACTTTAGCCAATTCACGGAAGTGTATTCCAGTTTTGGTTACAGCCCCATTATTTATCCTTCTTTGACTTGGAACCAATTTGGAAATATAGTCTTGTTGATTATCCTGACCGCTCTTTTTTCGGCTTTGTTTCCGGCAAGAAGAGCTTTGAAATTGAAACCTGCCGAATCTTTAAAAAAATAAATGCGATGCAAGAAACAGTAATTGATGCGCACAATTTGTCGAAAATTTACGATGAGAAAACCATTCCGGTGTATGCCTTAAACAAAGTTCACCTGCATATTTCGCGAGGAGAATTTACGGCTATCAAAGGACCTTCGGGTTCAGGGAAAACCACTTTGCTGAATATGATTGGTGGTTTAGACTTTCCTTCCGAAGGTTTTGTCGAGATTGGAGGAACCAATATCACCGCTTTGAAAGGCAATGAATTGATCGATTTTCGTTTGAATAATATTGGATTTGTTTTCCAATCCTATAATTTGATTCCCGTGCTTACCGCTAAGGAAAATATCGAATTTATTATGCTTTTGCAAAACCGCTCTTCTAAGGAAAGAGAACAACGCGTTTTAGAATTGCTGAAACAAATTGGAATGGAAGACAAAATCAACAAAAGACCCAGAGAATTGTCGGGCGGACAACAACAAAGAGTGGCTGTGGCAAGAGCTTTGGCACCAAAACCACAGTTTATTTTGGCCGACGAGCCTACGGCAAATCTCGATTCGGTGTCGGCAGAAAAATTATTAGATATGATGCTCAAACTCAATCAGGAGGAAAATATGACTTTTATTTTTTCGACCCACGACCAGAGAGTCATCAACCGAGCGAGAAGAGTCATCACGCTCGAAGACGGAAAAATAGTTGCCGACACGGCACCAACCACTATTGAACACCATCAAATTTAATAAAAATGAGTCGTTTTGAAATTTTACAAATACATATTTGCTTTATTTCTAACTTTTGTCAGCATTACAGTTGTTGCTCAAACCGATGAAGTAAAACCAAAGTGGATGGAACTCCACGGTTACATTAAATACGTTCAAAACACTACTTTTGTACAAAAAATTGATTCGAATGCGTCGGCAAACCTCATTCACAATCGCCTGAATTTTAAATTTAATATTGCTCCAAAATTTTCTGGTAGATTGGAAATCCGAAACCGCATTTTTTACGGAGAACAAATAGAACAAACACCAAATTTTGGCAACATCATTAACCAAGACAACGGATATTTTAGGTTGTCGCATTTGTGGGTCAACGAAAATTCTTTTGTGGCGCAATCTACAATTGACAGAATGTTGGTTAAATATTCCGACGATAAATGGAACATTATCATTGGAAGACAGCGCATCAATTGGGGCGTAAACAATGTCTGGAACCCCAATGATATTTTCAATGCATACAATTTATTGGAATTCGATTATGAAGAACGCCCAGGAAGTGATGCCATTAGAATCCAGCACAATTTGAAAAATGATGCTACGCTGGAATTTGCTTATAGCCCAAGCAAAAGAAGCGATGAGCAAGTTGCTGCACTGCTATATAAGTGGAATAAAAAAAAATATGATTTCCAACTTTTAGGCGGTATTTACAAAACCGATTTTGTGGTCGGAGGAGGTTGGGCTGGAAGCATCAAAGAAGCGGGATTCAAAGGCGAGATGAGTTATTTTATTCCTAAACAGAATTCATTGGATTCCTCCGAAAATTTTTGCTTGTCCTTGATGGCTGATCAAACTTTCAAAAACGACTGGTATGCTTCCATCTCAGTGTTATACAACAGCAATCCCACCAATGCTTTTATGATTAGTGAAGGGATTTACAATTTAAACGTATCTGCCAAAATGCTGTTTCCGTTTCGATATAACTTTTATTTTACAGCCTTGAAAACCATTTCGCCCATCAGTTCGTTCAACTTCTCCTTTATTTATTCTCCGGAGAAAAACACGCTGATTCTCATCCCTTCTTTTGCCTGGAATGTGGCCACTAATTTTGATTTGGACTTTCTGGCTCAATCTTTTTTTACAAATCAATTCAACAACTACAAAAACTTGGGAACCAACATTTTTATAAGAAGCCGATGGAGTTTTTAAAGAACGATTTTTGAAGATTTGTTTGTGCAAAATTTGGTTTTAAATTGCAATTAGCGCAATTTTTTTTCTGAAATAATACTATTCTTATTTACAATTAGTTAATTAACAGTTGATTAGAGATTTATATCCCTAATTTTATAAAATTAAAAATCGGGATTATTCGAATGTGATTTTACATCAAATTCAATAATGCAAACAGAAAAATTAATCTTTAAATTAACCATTATGGAAACGATTATCAAAAGACAAGGAATTGTAAAAGCAAAATCGAATGCTGCTCAAGGATTGAGGGACTTATTCGAAGCTGAATTAAAGGAAATGTTTTGGGCTGAAAAGGAAATGATTCCAGCACTAAAAAAAATGTCGAAAAATGCTTCTTCTCCAGAATTAATTCGAGCGCTAAAAAAACATATAAGCGAAACAGAAGAACACATTTCTCGTTTGGAAAGAACATTTGATTCCATTGGAAATAAAGCCGTTGAAAAAAAATGTGAAGCTATGGAGGGATTAATAAAAGAATGTGAAATTATGATGAGAGAAACTGAATTAGGTGATGTTCGCGATGCAGGAATTATTGCTGATGCACAAAAAATTGAACATTACGAAATTGCCGCTTACGGAACTTTGCATGCTTATGCGGTAACTCTGGGCGAAGAGAAAGCAGAAGAATTGATGGCAATGACGCTAGATGAAGAGAAAAAAATAGATACCGCATTAACTAAAATAGCCCTGTCCAATATCAATATTGATGCAGCAGATTTAGATGATGAATGGTAATCGGTGATTTTCCACCCATTTTTAAATTACAAAATATAAGGTCTGTCTAAGCAGGCCTTTATTTATGAATACCTTAAATTTTTAATATATTCAAAAAAATATTTTTATGTAAATAATATAATTCTTATTTACAATTAGTTAATTAACAATTAGTTACATATCAAAATATTTAATTTTATAAAATTAAAAGTAGATAATGTATTTAGGGTTTTTTGTTCCAACATTTATATTATTTACAAGAATATTAATCTTTAAAAACAATTAGTCATGGAAACCACAGTAAAAAAGCAAGCAGAAGTGAAAGCAAAAGCAAATGCAGCACAAGATTTAAGAGGTTTATTTGAAGTTGGATTAAAAGACCTGTATTGGGCAGAAAAAACATTGTCTAAATCGTTACCAAAAATGGTCGAAAATGCTTCCTCGGCAGAATTGGTTCGTAACCTAAAAAATCAATTGACAGAAACAGAAGAACACGTTTCCCGATTGGAGCAAGTATTCAAATCTGCCGGAATAAAACCCAATGCAAAAAAATGTGATGCAATGGAAGGGATTTTGAAAGAAAGTGAAGGAATAATGGCAGAAACAAAAATGGGAGTTGTACGCGATGCAGGAATTATTGCTTCAGGACAAAAAGCAAAACATTATGAAATTGCAACTTATGGCACTTTACATGCTTATGCAAAAACTCTTGGTGAAGATAAGGCCGCAAATTTGTTGGCCATGACACTTGAAGAAGAGAAAAAAGCGGATGCCGCCTTGACCGGAATTGCAACATCTGACATTAATCAAAAAGCTGCTACGGCAAAAGTGCAACAACTATTTTAATTCACTTGCTATTTTCAGCTAAGTATGAGGCCTGCCAAGAGCGGGCTTTTTTTGTTAATTACATTTAATCATATCATCCTTGAATCTCTTGGACTTGAACAAAAATAAAATTTGGCTTTTGTAACTAAAGTTACTGTGCAATCATTGTTGTTGTATTAATTTTGCCTCATAATAATTCGAAGGCACACTTTATAAAGCGTGAAATAATTAAAGTTAAAAAAAAATGAACATGGAAAAAATAATAAAAGAAAATCAAGGCACCATAGTAGATGTGCGCACTTATGGTGAATTTATGGGAGGCAATGTTGCCGATTCCATCAATATTCCATTGAATGAAATTCCAGAAAGAATGGAGGAATTAAAGCAACTTAAATTCCCACTAATACTTTGTTGTGCTTCAGGAAACCGTAGCGGACAAGCACACCATTTCCTTTCCCAAAACGGAATCGAATGTTATAATGGCGGTTCTTGGCTGGAAGTGAATTTTTACAAATCTCAAAATAAATAAAAATGCTAAATACGCTCAAAAAAATGTTCGGATTCGGACCAGGAGTAAATTATGCCGAATTGGTACAACAAGGAGCCATAATATTGGACGTTCGTTCAAAAGGAGAATTTATGGGCGGTCATATCAAAGGTGCCGTGAATATTTCAGTTGATACTTTAAGAAACAACTTGGGCAAGCTCAAAGATAAAAACAAACCCATTATTACTTGTTGTGCTTCAGGAATGCGAAGTGCTTCGGCAAAAAGTATTTTGATGGCAAATGGTTACACACAAGTTCACAATGGTGGCGGTTGGTACAGCCTTCAAAGTAAAATATAATGAACAAAGAAACCTTATTAACCGATTGGAATTTTATGCGGATTCTGCGTTTGGCATTAGGAATTTATATTGCCGTCCAAGCCATAGAAACCCAAAGCGTCTTATCAGGAGTTGTTGCAACATTTTTTATGTTTCAAGCAATTACAAATACGGGCTGTTGCGGTTCAAATGGTTGCGCAGTTCCAACAAAGAAAAGCAATTCCGATACAATTGAAGATGTTGAATACGAAGAAATTAAATAGTAAAATATACTGCCATTAAAAAAGGCAAAAAGATAGTTTTTAAATGTCCTGTTTACCGTTGGAAAAGTCCCGCATTTTTGGGGCTTTTTTTTTATAAAAAACCTTGTCAACTATTGCAAAAATCATTTGTCTTACGCCAAAATAAAAATTACATTTGCAACAGTTTAACTTTTACATATAAAATGAAGCCTAACACACAACAATTAAACGATTTAACTATCCAAGTCAGAAGAGATATTCTTCGTATGGTTCATGCTGTCAATTCAGGTCATCCAGGAGGTTCTCTTGGTTGCACAGAATTTATGGTCGTATTGTACCAAAACATTATGGACAGAAAACCAGGTTTTGATATGGACGGAATTGGAGAAGATTTATTTTTCCTTTCTAACGGTCATATTTCCCCGCTTTTCTATAGCGTATTAGCAAGAAGCGGTTATTTTCCAGTTTCGGAATTAGCCACGTTTAGATTGCTAAACACTAGATTACAAGGACATCCAACAACCCACGAGGGTTTACCAGGCGTAAGAATTGCTTCAGGCTCGCTTGGACAGGGATTATCAGTTGCTATTGGTGCTGCTCAGGCCAAAAGGTTAAACAATGACAACCATTTGGTTTACACCTTACACGGTGATGGCGAATTGCAGGAAGGCCAAAACTGGGAAGCCATTATGTATGCTTCCGCCAAAAAAGTGGATAATTTGATTGCAACGGTCGATGTAAACGGAAAACAAATTGACGGAACGACCGATGAAGTTTTGGCAATGGGAAGTTTGAAAGCTAAATTCGAAGCCTTCGATTGGGATGTTCTCGAAATCGCAAAAGGAAACGACATCGAGGCGATTATTGCAGGAATGAATGATGCTAAATCAAGAACCGGAAAAGGAAAACCTGTTTGTGTTTTATTGCATACCGAAATGGGTAACGGAGTAGATTTTATGATGTTCAGTCACGCTTGGCACGGGAAAGCACCAAATGATGCACAACTCGAAAATGCTTTGGCTCAAAACTATAATACAGGAGGACAAAGCGATTACTAAATCAGATTGCAGATTTTAGATTGCAGATTTTAGATTCAATACTAAGTCTTTCAATTTTAAAATCTTTTAATCTTTCAATTAAGAAAAATGAAAAAATATACAAATACAGGAAGTAAAGATACTCGCTCAGGTTTTGGGGCGGGAATGACAGAATTAGGTCAAAAAAACGAAAACGTGGTGGCACTTTGTGCTGATTTAATTGGTTCGTTAAAATTTGATGATTTCAAGAAAAACCATCCGGAACGTTTTTTCCAAATTGGGATTGCCGAAGCCAATATGATTGGAATCGCGGCGGGATTAACCATTGGAGGAAAAATTCCTTTTACGGGAACTTTTGCCAATTTTTCTACAGGAAGAGTTTACGATCAAATCCGTCAATCAGTTGCGTATTCTGACAAAAACGTAAAAATTTGTGCTTCTCACGCCGGATTAACATTGGGAGAAGATGGTGCAACACACCAAATATTAGAAGACATTGGATTAATGAAAATGTTGCCTGGAATGACCGTAATCAATACGTGTGATTACAACCAAACCAAAGCAGCGACTATAGCCTTGGCAGAACACCACGGACCAGCTTATTTGCGTTTTGGTCGTCCTGTTGTTCCTAATTTTATGCCTGCTGACGAGCCTTTCGTAATTGGAAAAGCTATCCTTTTAAACGAAGGAACTGACGTTACAATTGTTGCGACGGGACATTTAGTTTGGGAAGCTTTACTTGCCGCCGAAGCTTTAGAAGCCAAAGGAATTTCTGCCGAAGTGATTAACATTCACACCATCAAACCGTTGGACGAAGACGCTATTTTGAAATCATTGGCAAAGACCAAATGTATCGTTACTGCCGAAGAGCACAACATTCTTGGTGGTCTTGGCGAAAGCGTAGCCAGAGTTTTGGCTTTGAACAATCCATCTCCTCAAGAGTTTGTTGCCGTTCAGGACAGTTTTGGCGAAAGCGGAACTCCAGAACAATTGATGGAAAAATACAAATTGAACAATCAGGCGATTGTTGAAGCTGTAGAAAAGGTTGTTAAAAGAAAATAATATATAACTTTTACAAAGGTTAACTTTATAAAAGTAGCAATCAAAAAAAATCCCGTCCTGATAATTTATTGGAACGGGATTTTTTATGGCTATTATTTTATAACCTACGGATGACACGTTTTGTCCAAATAATTTTTCTTTCCTGAGGCACAAGTTGGAATGTCTGCAAAAGGGAACGCTAATCCAGTTGCTGGATTTTTAATTTCCAATTTTGTGGTGTAATTGTCGCCATCGTCGTCAACATCCAAGAAATTAGGAATACCATCACCATCAGTATCATCGGGATTCGTCACTCCAGTTGCTAAGGTTCTCATATAACCATCTCCATCATCTTCTAAATATGATGGAATACCATCGCTATCTTGATCTAGCCGTTGAATTTCATATAATTTAAAACTAAAAACTAATGGCGAATAGGACGGAATTGTACCTGACCCAGAATTATAGTAGGCTAGTCCAGATGGAATAAACATCACGCCTGCTCCAAAATCATTGTGAGTAACGGTTCCGTCAGGATTTGAAGTGTAAGTCCCTGTTTTAAATTGCGGAAAAACTTCTGACCATCCTGTTACTGTTGAGTATAAACTTAATATCGCTTGTGGATATTTCACCTCTTCAAAGCCAGTGGTAGTAAGCGTTTCGGCAACTGTTGCAGTGGCAGCAATTCTCTCTAAATATTCTCCTTTATATGTTGCCAGAACACCATCAACATTACTTGGCGATTGACCTATTCCCTCTCTTAAAACTAAATAATACAATCTATATTTATTGGTAATACCATGAAGATCCACTTCGCGAATTAAAAGCTTGGGATAAGTAGTTGCATTTAGGTAGGAATAAATAGAAGGCTGATTTCCTCCTTCGGGAATTTTTGTAATCGTTACGTCTTGATCATCTGCAAATCCAGGATGATTTACAATTGTAATATAATTTGCTTTCAGGTAATCTTCAATATCCTTGATATCAGTAGTATATTGCACATTATAATCTCGAGGTGGCTCAATTGGCGCAACATCATCCTTCGAACATGAAGATATAAAGACCGTTATTATTAGTAAAATAAAATAATATTTAAATTTGTTCATTATTGCTGATTTTTTAGGTGCGCAAGATACAATTTTGATTTATTTTTGCGTACAATTTAACTTCGATTTTGGAAAATTTATGAGAATAGATAAATATTTATGGTGTGTGCGATATTATAAGACCCGGAATATGGTTACCGAGGCTTGTAAAAAGAACCATATTACCGTAAATGGACAAGTTGCCAAACCTTCCAAAGAAGTTTTTCCGACAGATAAAATTACTTTTAGAAAAGACCAAATAACGCAAATAATCACCGTGCTTGACATTCCTGACAATCGTGTTGGCGCCAAACTGGTTGACGTTTATCGAAAAAATGAAACGCCGGCGGAAGTATATGAACATTTGGAACTTTTAAAATTATCCAAAGAACATTATCGAAAAAACGGAACCGGAAGACCCACTAAAAAAGACAGGAGAGATATTGATGGGTTTGGAAAAGAAACAAGTGAATAAAGAATCGCTGCCAATAGCAATGGCAATATCAATGACAATAAAAGAAAACTAAAATTTATAAAAATGAGCAAAAACATCATCCTTTCGAATCAAGAAATTGAGCATACCATAAAAAGAATTGCTTATCAAATCTATGAAACATTTGTAGATGAAGATGAAATTGTCATTGCAGGAATTGCTGCTAATGGTTTTACTTTTGCCAAAAAAATCACCGAAGCCTTGAAAAGTATTTCAACCTTAAAAATTTCGTTGTGTGAAGTTCAAATTAACAAAGTAAATCCCGAATTGCCTATTCATACTTCCTTGACGAAAGAACAATACACTGATAAAGGCTTAGTTCTTGTTGATGACGTTTTAAACTCGGGAACTACATTAATATATGCGGTGAGACATTTTCTAGACGTTCCTTTAAAGAAATTCAAAACCGCCGTTCTTGTAGATAGAAACCATAAAAAATATCCTGTAAAGGCTGATTTTAAAGGGATTTCGCTTTCTACTTCCTCACTAGAACATGTACAAGTTATTTTTGATGAAAATGGAAATAGTTATGCTTACCTAAGCTAAAATTTCAAGAATTTCTTGAGACGCTTGATCTTTAGTTTTATCATCTACACTCACTTTATATTGAGCTTGATTGTAATAGAAACTTCTTTCGAAAAGATGCTTGGCAATAAATTCTTTCATTTCCACTTCATCCATATTGGCAATGATAGGTCGTTTGCTCTTGTTTGAAACCAATCTTTCGAATAAAGTTTCGACAGAAGCCTTCAAATATATTGACACTACATTTTCACCTTTTAAGAGTTCGTGGTTGTTAGCATAACAAGGTGCTCCTCCGCCCAAACTTATAATTAAATTCCCCGGAGAATTCAATAATTCAATAAAAACTTCGCGCTCTAGTTTCCTGAAATAAATTTCGCCTTTTTGTTCAAAAATTTCTTTTATCGACAAATTTGTTCTCTCTTCGATACTTTTATCTAAGTCTACAAAGGGAATTCCTGTGTTATTTGACAGTCTATTAGCTATTGTAGACTTGCCAGAACCCATATAACCTAATAAAATTATTTTTCTCATTTGAATAAAACCTTATATACTAAGGCATTAAGTGCTTTTGTTTAAAAAAGACAAATTTATAATAAAATAGCTTTGAAAAATTAAAAATAAGGGCTTATATTTGCACCCGCATTCAAGAAATGAAATGACTCGATAGCTCAGTTGGTAGAGCACATCACTTTTAATGATGGGGTCCTGGGTTCGAGCCCCAGTCGGGTCACAATTTTTATGCAACAGGCATTGGGCAAGAAGTTTATCCCGAATAGCGCAGCTAGAGGGAAGTCCCAGTTGGGTCACAAAATTTGTGATTATCGCATACTTTTCTTGAATCAATGACTCGATAGCTCAGTTGGTAGAGCACATCACTTTTAATGATGGGGTCCTGGGTTCGAGCCCCAGTCGGGTCACAATTTTTATGCAACAGGCATTGGGCAAGAAGTTTATCCCGAATAGCGCAGCTAGAGGGAAGCCCCAGTCGGGTCAAAATTTTATTGAATACAAAGAATCTTGAGAGTCACAGACTTGATAGCTCAGTTGGTAGAGCACATCACTCTTAATGTTGGGGTCCTGGGTTCGAGACCCAGTCAGGTCACAAAAACTGGAGAGACATTGCAATGCAGAGTCTCTCCAGTTTTTATTAACGGCCACGTGGAGAAACGGTAGACTTGCCAGCTTGAGGGGCTGGTGCTCGCAAGGGCGTGCGGGTTCAAATCCCGCCGTGGTCACAACAAACAAAAATGCTTTAAAAATAATCAAGTTTACTTGGAATTATTTCTGAAGCATTTTTATTTTCAAAGTATAACTTTGTGAAAAGTACGAAGTTAAAAAAAGCGTCTCGACAAATCATCGAAACGCTTTTTCATTAAAACTAAAACTTTCTATTTCTTCAACAATTCCTGCAAGGGTTTCAATTGTTCCATATCGATATTAGAACTTTTCAGTACGGAAATCATCGTCATAATATTCGTTGGATTCATATCCTTGCCCAAAACTCGAACTACGGCAAAACCCACATCTTTTTTATTGGCAAACAAAACAAACTCGCTAATATGATCGTCAGAACCCACATAACTCACGGATGCACCTTCTTTTCCAGAAGAAAATTTCATCAACTGTTGGTACTTCGTGTCCTTTAAAATCAGGTTGACTTTAGTGCGTTCCACTTCAAATTGTGCCTTGTTCTTGTCGTTGACTTTAAAAGCCAAAACATTCATTTTGTCAAAAGATTGCAAGGCATCACTCTGTTCGATTGACAATTTTGCTTTATCGACATTCAAAATACTTGGCGAAACATCGAGTGCGATGAAATTCTTGTTTTCAGTGTTTTCTACAAAGTATTTTTGTAAAGTGGGTTCATTATTGCAACTTGAAAGAAGCAATAAACCCAATACCACAATGCCATATATTCGTTTCATATTACTTTTTACCTTTAGTGGCTTTCTTTAAATCATCACCGCCCGGAATTCGCATTTTATCGGTAAGAACCGAGATTTCATTCAAGTCAAAATCGCCTGTTAACGACATCAATACCGTAGGATTGTCCTTGCTTCCTCCTTCAATAAACATTAGGAGTTCTTTGATTTGACTATTGGTTGCTCCAGATTTTACTAAAATTCGAACGTTTTTACCGTTGTCATTGATGCGCATCAAATCTTCCAATCCACCTGTTTTAATGTATTTGTCGGCGGTTAGTTTCATATCGGCAGTAACCCTGACGCTGCTAGTGGTAAAGACTTTTAAATTGTCTAATTTCTTTATCAAACTCATGTATTGTTGCGATTCCTTGTCAGAAGCGTCCACTTTTACTTTGCTCATTAATTCGAACATTTTTTTGTTGACGATTATCGAAGTCACGTCATCTTGTCCGTCAAATTTATCGAATGCCGATTGGGCAAAAAATGCATTGGAAACCAATGTAAATACTAATACTATTATTACTTTCTTCATTATTTCTATTGTTTATTAATTAATTATTATTTAAAAATTAAGTCTTTGGAATTATCGTATTCCTGAATGTATTGTACACTTTCTATACCAACGTTTACTTGGCTTGACAACATTGACAGTGCTTTTTGAGTTTCCCTGAAAGCTACTTCTGGATCGTCATAGGTTCCGAGATTTAGGTTCTGGTTTTCATTTTCATAATTAAAATAACCGTACGTTCCTATTCCCAGCAAAACAACAATCGAAGCGGCGATAGACAACCAAGTTCTGTTTCGCTTTTTAGATTTCAGCGGAATTTTTTGCTCGAACTTTTGTCCCTTGGCCAAAGCGAAATAACCAAAAGCAGGTTTGTATTGTTCTAAATGCTGCGCAACATTCGGTGAAGAAAAGTAATCTTGTAATTCATTTTCTTCGGCAATACTGGTTTCTCCCCGGAAATATTTTTCTAATAGATTTTCTATTCTATCCAATTCCATAACTGTGTGTTTTTATCATAAATTCTCTAACTGTTTTCCTCGCTCTTGAAAGTGCCACTCTAATCGCAGTTTCATTCATATCCATTATTTTCGCGATTTCCCCAAATTCATATTGCTCGATGTCGCGCAATTGAATAATCAAACGCTGCTGCTCTGGCAATTGGTCAATTATTTTTTCGACCCAGCCGAGACTGTCATTGTCTTCCAATATTTTATCAGAACTGGGCTCCTTATTATCGAAATTAGTGTGAACAATTTGAAGATTTCCTGCTCTTTTCGATTTTAACTGATCCAAACAAAAATTCTTGGTCATCGTCATTGCAAAAGCTTCAACATTATTATAATCGTCCAAACTCGAATTTCTACTCCATAATTTCACCAAAACTTCTTGGGTTGCGTCCTCGGCTTCCTCCGTGCTTACGAGCAATCGCTTTGCCAGTCGAAAGACTTTATCTTTGAAAGGCGTGATTAACTTCACAAACTCGTTTTGGTTCATAAAAAGCATTTATTAAAGCGGTTATACATTCAAGACGAAGCTAACTTATTTTTGTTACAAAGTTTATAAAATAAAACTAAAGTTGGTATTTTTGCGTTAACCATTAACAAAACCCAAATTATGAAAAATAAACTCAAGATTATCTTCCTGTTATTTTTAGCTTTTTTTGCTTTCCAAAGTTGTCAAGACAATGACGATGTCGCCGCTCCAAATAATTTGGAAGTTCAAAACTTCATCTGGAAAGGACTAAATTTATATTACTTATGGCAAGCTGATGTTCCTAATTTAGCCGATGACCGATTCGCTACTCAAGCGCAGCTGAATGCCTTTTTATCAGGATATTCAAAACCGGAAGTTTTATTTGATGCTTTGAGAGTCGATCATACAATAGACCGATTCAGCTGGATTGAAAGCGATTATACACATCTCGAGGGAGTACTACAAGGCACAACCGACAATAATGGCGTTGATTTTGGATTGAGTTATATGCCGGGTAGCACAACAAATATCTTTGGTTGGGTACGTTATATCATTGCAAACTCGGATGCTTCTACAAAAAATATCAAACGCGGTGAAATTTTTACTGGTGTAAATGGCACACAACTTACTGTCAGTAATTATGAAAGTTTGCTTTTTGGATCCAATGCGAATTATACCTTAAATATGGCCGATTTAAATAACGGAACCATTACGCCGAACGGAAAAACAGTCGCATTGACAAAAACGGTTTTAGACGAAAATCCTATTTTTATAAACAAAGTCATTACTACAGGTACTCATAAAATTGGTTATATGATGTATAATGGTTTTTATGCCAATTATGACTCCCAACTCAACGATGCTTTTGGTACATTAAAAACCCAAGGAATTACTGATTTCGTGCTGGATTTACGCTATAATTCTGGAGGTTCTGTACAAACAGCAACCCGATTAGCAAGTATGATTACTGGTCAACATACCGGTAAAGTTTTTGCAAAACAACAATGGAACAGCAAGATTGAAAGTTATTTTAATACGAATGATCCTGGTGCATTATTAAATTTATTTACAGATAAGATAGGCTCAACTCCAATAAATAGTTTAAACTTAACCAAAATATATATCCTTACAACAAAAAGCACAGCTTCGGCCAGCGAATTAATAATCAATGGATTAAAACCATATATGGAAGTTGTTCAAATTGGAGATATAACCGTTGGAAAAAATGTTGGCTCTGTTACCTTATATGATTCTCCTGATTTTGGAAAAGACAACAGAAATCCAAACCATAAATACGCTATGCAACCCATCGTATTGAAAATTACAAATGCTGACGGTTTTGGTGATTATTTTAATGGATTAACACCGACTTTTCAGCAAAAAGAGACTTTAAGTACTTTAGGTATTCTTGGCGATTCCGCTGAACCTTATTTGTATTTGGCTATCGGAAAAATTACGGGAACGGCAAGAATGGCAAAACCAATTCCAGGGTTCGAATTTGACTATTTTAAAGACGCAAAATCAATAAAAGGCCAAAACCAAATGTATCTCGAAAAAGCTCCCGAAGGTTTGTTGAAAGCTTTGGAATAAAAAAATAAAAAGCAAAAAGCGAGGCTTTCATCACCGAAAGCCTCGCTTTTTTTAAACAGTTTCTCGATTATAAATTGATATTTAACCCCACTTTGAAGTTTCTACCTAGAGAACTATAACCTACGTTTTCGACAAAATCAGCGTTGAAAATGTTGTTTACCATACCAAAAACAGACAATCTGTTTTTTACTAATTCATAGCGTAAAGTTGCGTTTACCAATTGGTACGAACCCAAAACTAATCTTTGGGTAGTATAAGAATTCCCGTCGAAGAATGCATCTTTTCTACTGTCAACATATTTATAATTCAAGTTAAAAAATGCCCTTGTATTGATGTAAAAATCCAAAGAGGAATTTACTTTATGTTTCGGAATCAATCTGTTCAAGGCTTCGTCTACTTGGGTAAAAGTGTAATTTGAAATCCATTTAATGTCCTTAGTAATGGAAAAACTTATTTCGGTTTCGACTCCTTTGGCTTTATTGGTTCCGTCGATATTTATATAATTTCCTTTATAGGTAACGGGATTGAAGTAAAAACCAATAAAATTATTTTGTTCCCGGTAAAATCCAACGACAGAAAAGCGGAGCTTTTTGTCCAAAAGTTGGGTTTCAAAACCGGTTTCAATCGTGCTGTTTTTTTCTGGAGTCAAAGCGGTATTTCCATATTCAGAATACAGTTGATACAAACTTGGAGTCACAAAAGCCGTACTGTAAGAAGCCAAAACCTTCAACGGAAATGCTTTAAAATCATAAGATGGATTTAAGTTATAAACCATCTGGTTACCGTATTCGCTATGAACGTTTAATCGCGCTCCAGCATTAACATTAAAACCAAAATCAGAGGTAAAAACTCCCGTGATATAAGGATCAATCATATTAAATTTGGCATTTTCTTTGGCAATATTTCCATAAGGTGTTTCGCTGCTCATATCAAAAAACTGGTATTGTGCTCCAGTCACCAAAAACAAAGTTCTGGAAAACTCATATTTATTGTACCCATCAACATTCACGCTTCTGGAATCATATTGCGACAAACCGACAGTTCCTGAATAACTATCCAATTCGTTATAAGAACGAGTTATTTTATTAAAGCTCGAATTCAGGATAAATTCTCCTTTGGCATATTTGTATTTTGGCAAAAAGCCAAATCGGAATTGTTCCGTTTTAGATTGATTCAAAGGCGTATCATTTGTTCCTGTGTTGTCGAAACCGCCGTCATAATCGTTGTTGATTTTGTCAAAATTTCCAAAGAAATCCAATGTCAGTTTATCAGTGGCTTTATACCCCAATTTAGTCAAATAGTTGATTCTCGAAAAACGGTCGTCTTCATATTTTATGCTTTCATTTGGTGGAGCAATTTGTGACATTCCTTTTGTTTCCGTGCTATTCAATGATGCAAAATAACTCAGTTTTTTCAGGTTTCCGTTTACCGAAAAACCTTGGTTAAAATCTTGAAGACCTGTCTTTGACGTAAAAGCAGTATCGTTAGTTCCGACATTAAAATAAGCGTTTCCCTGAATGGCTTTCTTGCCGGCTTTTCTTAAGGTGATGTTGATTACACCAGTGGCGGCACCAGTTCCATACAAAGTACTGGCAGCGCCTTTCATAATTTCGATACTTTCTACCTGATTAGCAGGAAGCAAACGCAAATCATATTCTAAACTAATTCCCGAGGCATCGGTAACCGGAATTCCATCGATAAGAATTAAAACTTGGTTGTTTTTCCCGCCACGAATGTAGTAGCCCAGGTTTTTCCCAGCAACGCTCTGGCTTCCGTTAATTTCTAAACCTACAACCTGATTTAAAATGGTTGCAATACTTTGTCCTTCCTTCTTTTTTAAGTCTTCGGAAGTGATTTTAGTGATTACTTTTCCTGATTTTTCTTTGGCCAAAGCAAATTTGGAATCAGAAATTACTACTTCATCCAATTGAATTGGTGAAGTGATACTGTCTTTTTGCTGCGAAAAAACACAGTTGGTCATCAGCACGAATAAGGCACTGATGCGAACGATTTTGTTGTTCATTTTAATAAAACATTTTTAATGATAAAAATGGGAGAAAAGCATAGAATGACCCATACCCAAACCTTTTTTCCCGAAAGTTTGATACTCGATGTAATAGGCAGGTCTCCTGGCTTGCGTCTTGTTGTTTACCTTCTCATTCCTGATTAAGGATTAAGGATTTTTGATTATGGATTTTTTTAATCCTAATTCCCAAATCACTAATTCCTAAATTTTTGAACAATGGTTTTGTAGATAACAACAAGCTTTGTAGCTTACAGTTGCGGGTACAGCCCAGGATTTTCAATTTTCGATTTAAGATTTTTTTGATTTAGGATTTGTTACAATCTGAAATCTACAATCTGAAATCTGAAATCTTTCACCTGATTCCCTTTTAATGCGGTTTTAAAATTAAAAACAGCAACCTCAATACAGGTGCAAAAGTAGTTTTAAGTTTCGAATAAAAAAATAAAAATCATTTTTAAAACGGAATAAATATACCTTTGCACTTCTTTCAAAAGTGTTTTTATGAAATCTGTTTTTATCCGTATCGCATTATTTTTGTTGGTTCTTTCCCTTTTCGGGTGTAAACAAAACAATACTATTTCAAACAAAACATCCATCTTTTCTGAAAATTCAATTCACTACGCCAAAGGCCTAGAAATATACAAATACAAAGGTTTTTCGATTGTAAAAATCACCAATCCTTGGCCTGAAGCCCACGAAAATTTCACCTATATTCTTCAAGAAAAAAACGGGATTATTCCTGATAGTTTAAAGCAGTTTTCTACTATTCCAATTCCAATAAAATCGATTGTCGTGACTTCGACCACGCATATTCCTGCATTGGAATTATTGGGAGTTGAAAACACTTTGATAGGTTTCCCGAACACCGATTATGTTTCTTCAGTTAAAACCCGAAAACTCATTGATGCCGGAAAAGTTCGAGAAGTAGGAACCAACGAAAGCCTGAATACCGAAGTTTTAATCGATATGAAACCCGATGTAATTGTGAGTTTTGGTTTAAATAACAGCAATCCAACTTTGGATAATCTTCAAAAAAGTGGTTTAAAAGTAATGCTCAACGGCGATTGGACAGAACAATCTCCCCTTGGAAAAGCAGAATGGATTAAGTTTTTTGGAGCATTGTATGGATTGGATTCCAAGGCAAACACTATTTTTTCAGAGATTGAAAAGGAATACAACACAACCTTGGCTTTAGCCAAAAAGGCAACTACGAAACCAACAGTTCTCAGTGGTTCAATGTTTCAGGAACAGTGGTACGTTCCGCAAGGCGAAAGTTGGGCTTCCTTATTTTTCAGAGATGCACAATCCAATTATTTATGGGCAGACACAAAGGGAACCGGAAGTTTGGCAGTTCCATTTGAAACCATATTGGAAAAAGCGCAAAACGCCGAATTCTGGGTTGCACCCGGAAATTTTTCTTCCTTAAAAGAGATGAGTGACAGTAATCCGCATTACAGCCAGTTCACTTCATTTAAAAATAAAAAAGTATATTCGTACAGCGTAAACAAAGGTGCGAAAGGTGGAATCATCTATTTCGAATGGTCTCCTACTCGCCCCGACTGGGTTTTGAAAGATTTGATTAAAATTTTTCACCCGGAATTATTGCCAAATCATAAACTTTTTTTCTTTGAAAAATTAAAATAAATTGACCAACACCAACCGAAATACTCTTCTATTCTCCATTTTGACATTGACATTGTTATTGACATTGTTATTGAACATTTCTTCGGGTTCAGTTTCTATTCCAATGAAAGATGTTTTTAACAGCCTTACGGGAGGAAATTCGAGCAAGGAAACTTGGGAATACATCATTATCAATTACCGGCTACCCAAAGCTATTGCAGCCATACTTGTGGGAATGGGATTATCAACAAGCGGTTTATTGATGCAAACATTATTCAGGAATCCACTAGCTGGACCTTATGTTTTGGGATTAAGTTCGGGTGCCAGTTTGGGCGTGGCAATGGTCATTTTGGGAGCTTCTTTATTGCCAATTGGATTATCATCGGTTTTACTTTCCTCTTACGGAATTGTTTTGGCTTCCAGTTTGGGCAGTTTCTTGGTTTTATTGGCCGTTTTGGCAGTTGCACAAAGATTGCGCGACACGATGGCCATCTTAATTGTTGGATTAATGTTTGGAAGTTTAACCAGCGCCATTGTTAGCACACTCACCTATTTCAGCACAGCCGAACAATTGCAAAAATTCACTTTTTGGTCCTTGGGAAACCTTGGAAATTTATCTTGGTCGTCGATTGTAATTTTATCCCTTTGTGTAGCAATTGGTTTGCTTTTAAGTCTTTTCAGCATTAAACCGTTGAATGCTTTGCTTTTGGGTGAAAACTACGCCCGAAGTTTAGGAATGAATTACGAAAAAACAAGGTTTATCATCATTTTTGCCACCAGTATTTTGGCGGGAAGCATCACCGCTTTTGCAGGACCAATTGCGTTTGTCGGATTGGCAGTTCCTCATATTGCCAAGTTAGTTTTTCAAACAAGTAATCACACTGTTTTATTCTGGAGCACACTGCTTTTTGGAGCGATTATTATGCTTGTTTGTGATAGTATTTCACAACTTCCGGGAAGCGATTTGACTTTACCAATTAATGCCGTGACATCTATTTTTGGAGCGCCAATCGTGATTTGGTTATTAATTCGAAAACGTAAAATGATGAACTGATGGAAAACAAAATCATCTTACAGACTTCCGATTTAAGCATTGGATACACTTCTAAAAAAGAAAAGAATGTCATTGCCTTGCATATTAATTTGTCTTTAGAAAAAGAAAAATTAATTGCTTTAGTTGGTGCCAATGGCATTGGAAAATCAACGCTTTTAAGAACCATAACCGGAATCCATAAACCTATTTCGGGTGTTGTTTCGTTGAATGAAAAAAATATTCAGGAACTAAACTCTTTGACTCTGGCACAAAATTTAAGTGTTGTTCTTACCGAGAAATTACCGCCTAGTAATCTGACCGTTTGGGAACTTATCGCTTTGGGCAGACAACCCTATACCAACTGGATTGGAAAACTAACCGACAAGGATATTGCAAAAATCAACGAAGCAATAGCACTCACGCAAATTGCACATTTAGTACGAAAAAAACATTACGAAATCAGCGACGGTCAATTGCAAATCGTCTTGATTGCAAGAGCTCTGGCACAAGATACCCCTTTGATTATTTTAGATGAACCCACAACCCATCTGGACTTACAACACAAAGTAGTGCTTTTTAAACTCTTGAAAAAACTTACCCAAGAAACCGGAAAATGCATTCTGTTTTCGACACACGACATTGATATGGCGATACAATTGAGCGACGAAATGATAATTATGACTCCCGAAAATGTCGTTCAGGATCAACCCTGTAATTTGATTGCAAAAAGAATTTTCAACACATTGTTCAAAGACGAACATATTGTTTTTGATGACGAAAAGGGGAAATTTGTGATTTCTTAAATTTTCAATCCAATCTGCCTCTTCGCTTCACCAACTACAAACGCAACAGAATTGGCAATATTAAAACTTCTAATTAAATTTGACATTGGAATAGTCAAGTGATTTTCGAATTGATTCAAAACTTCTTTGCTCAAACCAACGCTCTCTTTACCAAAAACCAGCCAGTCTCCATCCTTAAATTCAGCCTCATAAATAGATTTTTCGGCGTGGGAACTCATCAGGAAAACTCTGGACTGATCCGGAATTTTTGCAACCCATTCCTCAATATTTTGATATTCGGTCACGTCTAAATGTACCCAATAATCTAATCCGGAGCGTTTCAGGTTTTTATCGTTAATCACAAACCCAAAAGGATGAACAAGATGCAAACGGCTTTCTGTCCCCACACACAACCGACCAATATTTCCGGTGTTATTGGGAATTTCCGGTTCTATCAAAACTACGTTTAACATATCTCTTTTCACTATTCACTATTCACTACTCAAAACTCATAACTTCCCTAACTTCTCCGGCTTTCAAATCGTTCAAATATACGTTTCCTATTCGAACTCGCACCAATCGCAAAGTGGGAAAACCAACGGCTGCAGTCATTTTCCTGACCTGACGGAATTTCCCTTCGTTGACCGTGATAGAAGCCCAGGAAGTTGGTCCGTGACGCTCGTCCCTGATTTTTTTTCCTCTTGGCCCAAAGTTAGGAACTTCGCTCAAAATAAAAGATTCACAAGGTTTGGTGATATATTTTGTTCCGTTGAAGCCTATTTCGACACCGTTTTTCATTTTCTCAATGGCTTCCTGCGTTATAATTCCATCGACCTGAACATAATATTCTTTGTCTACTTTTTTGCTTCTAACCAATTCGCTCCTTTTACCATCAGTGGTAAGCAATAATAATCCTTCGGAATCTTCGTCTAAACGGCCAATTGCCATTGTTCCTTTTGGAAAATCGTATAATTCTCCCAAAAGTTTCTTTTTTCTTTTGAGTTCATATACAAACTGACTCAAATAACCATAAGGTTTGTGGAGGATGAAATGGTGGTGTTGGGACATCTTTTTTTAATAATAATGCAAAAATACATTTTTCAAATTATCTTCTTATACATTCTTAAATTGATATTATTCCTTACATTTACTTTTTACAAAAACAAATCATTTATGTCAGATATGCTCCCTCTTTTATTGATTTTTATCATTGCGCTTGTCATTGGAATTTTCATTGGTAAGATGATTTTTTATGCCAAATCCCAATCTGAAAAAGCCTTTCTAGAAGAAAAACTGAACAATCTAAAAGAGCAATCCCAAATTGAAAAAACAACTTTAGACAAACAACTGCAAGCTGCCATTCTAGAAAAAGAAACCATTCGCAACGAGAAAGAATCCATAAACATTCAGCTTACCAAGAAAGAAGTTGACTTTGAAAATCTTTGGCAACGCAACAAAGAACAAAAAGAGGAAGTCGAAAAACTACAGGAAAAATTCACCAAGGAATTCGAGAATTTGGCCAATAAAATATTGGACGAAAAATCAAGCAAGTTTACCGAGCAGAATAAGGAAAATATGAAAAATATCTTGTCGCCATTGCAAGAGAAAATTCAACTTTTCGAGAAAAAAGTGGATGACACTCACAAAGAAAGTATCGATTACCACGCCGCTTTACGCCAACAAATTCTGGGCTTGAGTGAAATGAACGCACAAATGAGCAAGGAAACCCTGAACCTGACCAAGGCTTTGAAGGGTGACAGTAAAATGCAGGGAAATTGGGGCGAATTAATTCTTGAACGAGTGCTCGAAAAATCAGGATTGGAAAAAGACAGGGAATATTTTGTGCAACAATCCCACACGAATGAAGACGGCCAACGCGTTTTTCCTGACGTTGTCATCAATCTTCCCGACGGAAAAAAGATGATTGTCGATTCTAAAGTATCGCTGACCGCCTATGAAAAATTCATCAATGAGGAAGACGATAGTTTGAAAAATGGTTATTTAAAAGAACACGTAAATTCAATAAAACGCCACGTAGAGCAACTGGGCGATAAAAATTACCAAGATTTGTACCAAATAGAAAGTCCTGATTTTGTGCTGCTTTTCATCCCGATGGAACCGGCATTTGCAATGGCGCTGAACGAAGACACAACATTATACAATAAAGCATTCGAGAAGAATATCGTAATCGTAACACCATCGACACTATTGGCAACCTTACGAACAATCGACAGTATGTGGACCAACCAAAAACAACAGGAAAATGCCTTTGAAATTGCGCGTCAAGCCGGAGCTTTATATGATAAATTTGAAGGCTTCGTGGCTGATTTGATTAAAATTGGCAAAAAAATTGACGAAAGTAAACTCGAATATCAAGGTGCGATGAACAAGCTCGTTGATGGTAAAGGAAACCTCATCACAAGTGTTGAAAAATTAAAGAAAATGGGAGCTAAAGCCAAAAAAGCTCTTCCAGACAACATCTTGAATCGCGCCAATACCGACAATGAATCAAATTTATAAAAAGGCAAATTCTTGTCTACGAGAATTAATAATTGTTTTTTGTTGGTAATTTTCTTCTATATTTCTTTAGAATTATCCAAAATAGTGTAACTTTAAATAATTCAATTTGTACGTCGATATGAAAAAAAATATCCTAATACTGCTGTTGTTTATTTCCAACATTATCATTGCTCAAAAAGAAATGATTACCAAAAATGGTCTCATAAATTTCGAGGCTTCGGTTCCATTATTCGAAGAGATTAAAGCGTCAAACGAGGTTGTTCAATGCACCTTAAATATAAATACTGGAGAAATTTACAGCTTGGCTTTAATCAAA
>Ga0208263_100122_pt1 | contig 30738 bp, 30 predicted proteins | sample LakWasMet28_LOW6_2_FD_183872 | JGI IMG/M metagenome (GOLD analysis project Ga0208263, IMG submission 183872) | Freshwater sediment methanotrophic microbial communities from Lake Washington under simulated oxygen tension - Sediment Metagenome... | ecosystem: Environmental > Aquatic > Freshwater >... | reverse complement strand
CGGGTCAGGCGTTTTTTGTGGTTATAGTCGAGGTCAGCAAAACTGGTTTGATATGACATAGGGGCATTGGCGTTGTTTTGAGTAATGGCAATATTATCCCATACTGAGGGATTTAATCAGCGCTTCCCTAGCGTCCCATCTCGCGCAACCGGCAAACCGGAACTTCGCCGCTATGCCGCCATCTATATGCTAAAAGACCAGGAAGTTAGGCAATTCGGTGATGATCTTGTTATCAATTGTGCGCCGTAGGAGTAAGGCGTAATTTACAGTATGTCGGGCAATTTTTACGCGGGTTTCCAAGCATATGGGAGCGATACTAACATTGTCACACGACGATTTGTCACCTTGCATTCTCCTGATTATAAAGATGCTTCAGCCAGCGAAAAAACTTCGTCATTCCGGCAGGGATGCCGGAATCCAGAGCCATGGATGGTAACTTTCCAAGGTGCCTGTGCTCGATTAAGCACACTATACCAAGTCATGCATTCACATCCATGTGACTGGATACTGGCATCCATGCCAGTATGACGGTGCTAGCTGAAGCATCTTACTAATCAGGTGCATTCTTGTAGGGGGAAGATAATCCATATGCCAATTTAGGCATTTTTTAATCAAAAATCAGGAGTAAATTTATGGGTAGTTTTGTTGGATTGAACAATAACAGCAACCAAAAAATCGATATTAGTTGGTTCAAATTAACCGATTTTAAACCAGGTGAAACTGGCAATAGTGTGGTCATGTACGGTGGCAATGATACAGTGATTGGTAGTCAGTTTAATGACATCATTTCTGGTGGTTACGGAAACGACAGTTTAAGTGGCATGGCGGGCAATGATTTTTTAAATGGTGAAGAAGGAAATGACACTTTGCTTGGCGGAACAGGGAATGATTCACTTTATGGTGGTGCTGGTAACGACTCTTTAAATGGTCAATCTGGTATTGATTTTCTCGTAGGTGGTGCTGGTAACGACACTTACATTCACAATTTGAATAGTGGGGTTGATCGCATTAACGACAACTTAACGGTAACTGGTGCTATTGGTTCTGGCGGCGGTACTGATACATTGCAATTCACAGGTATTCGTTTTGTTGAAATTGCAGCTGGCAGAAGTGGTAACAATCTTATACTTACATCGATTTATGATACCGCAACGTTAGCCGACGCAGTGCTAATTGAAAATTACTTCTCGGGTGGTAATTTCAAAATTGAAATAATTGGTGGCTCTGATTTTAGCCAACAAGTCAATTTTGTTTAAATAAATTTGTAGACACCAAGAAATTTTTATCGGGGAGTCGCTATTTTTGCGAAAGCTTTTATGGGCATCCCTGCCCAACAAGCGGCAAAAGCTACGCGACCGCTAATGCCTGCGGCTGCCCCAGCCGTCCTGCTTCATTCGTTGGATACCCAGCAAGGGGTATCCAACATCATTCTCGCAATGACTCGACGCGATGTCGGAAAGCCTGCATTTTCACTACGCAAAAAGCGCTTCGTGAAAACACATGCGCTATCGCTTCTGGGGACTACTCGACTCCTGTCTCGCAGCGTCGGTTTTCTTGGTGTTTCTTTTTCAAAAAGAATCAATTGGGATTCACCATGTCAAACTTAGCAATAAATAAAATTGATGCCCCGCTTAAACTCTCTACCATCAATGACAAAAATACAGTAAGCAATTCGTCAGATTTTAGTACCGTGTTAAAAACATTAACTGATTTGCCACAAGAAAAAGAAATGCCAACTTTTTCTGGCAAAATGAAAATGCCTGATGGCAGTATTGTCGATGTGCAACCAGTTCATTCGAAAATCTTTACACATGAGGAGAGTGTAGAACTTTTACAAGAATCGGGTATGACAAAAGCAGAAGCCGAGAAAATACTGAAACCAATCCCTCCACAACCAGAGTCGAAAGCGCCAACCCCAGAAGAAGAAAAAGCCTATTTGATGTCAGAGAAAATAGAGGCGATGGCGCGCGATAAAGCAGGAAATGTCGTTGCGATACTTTACAAGAACGGTAGCTCAATGAATTTAGGTTATGACGGTGGAACATCTCCCGCAGAGAAATTAAGCAAACTCGAAAAGGATCCCAATGTCACCGTTACGCATTATAAAGATTTTAGTAGTTTTGATATGTTAAAAGAACAGGTTGCGCTACAAGAAAAAATGCCAAAGCAGTCCATTATTTACAACACACAGGAAGAGCGTGATTTTTACAATACGCAGCAAGAAGTTTTTGAATTCCAGAAACGTATTTTAGCGGCTTGAAAATCCAATTTTGCAAAAAGCCCCGACTTGCATTCATCGCAAATCGGGAAGCTGCGACTGCATGGGCAGATATTTTGCTCCATGCAAAATCTGCATTCACCACATCCATGTGGCTTATGCAGGAGGTAGAGCACCAACAGTAGGCGCTTTTAGGTGACGCAGGGAGCGGTTGCCGAGAGCTTCCGAGACTGCGTTCCCAAGCTGGAGCTTGGGAACGAGCGTATGGGTGTTGCATAGGTGTCGGCGAACCTTTCGCTGGTGCCAGTGAGCCTTGGAATGGCACTCTTCCGAAGCTGGTTGGCTAGGGCTGTGTATCGTTCCCACGCTCCGGCGTGGGAACGCCGGTAGTGACGCTCCAGCGTCGTGGTTAACAACGCTGGAGCGTTGCAGGATGCATTCCCACGCCGGAGCGTGGGAATGCTAGTCGATTGAAACGTTAGGAACGGGGTGGCAAACCCAGTCCCGCTCGAAACGTTAGGAATCGTCCAGGTTGGGTTGTAAAACACTCTCGTAGTCTTGGCCGCCGTAGAACACGCCAATGATGGATACCCGCTCGGCATCCACATCGAAGGCGATCACGGCCCGCTTTTTGTGGTTTGTGATGCGTAGGCCGGGGCGTATGTCATCGCGGCGGTTGCCTCGATGTGGGAAGGTCTGTAAGCCCTCGCAATAAGTGACGATTGCGCTGGTATAGCGCTCGGCAATTTTGGGTGATGCGGCCGCCGCGATGTAGTGATAGAGCGTAGCAAGTTGTTCCTGCGCTTCCGGCGTGAAAATAACGGTGTACTGCATCATGCTTTTGTGGTGGCCTTCCGGTGTTCGGCTGCGAGCGTTGCGCGGACCTGATTAATGGTAACAGCTCGTGCCGGGTCAGCCTTCAGTGCGTCATAGGCCGGTCCCACTTGATGCTGTAGCCAATTTTCTACAGCGCGGTCGCGGGCCATCAAGATGCGCAGTCCGTCCCTGATCACTTCGCTTTCGGTGGCGTACTCGCCGGTCGCGACTTTGGTTTTCACAATGTCTGCCATCTCGTTTGGTAAGGTAATGTTGAATTGTTGGGTTGTGCGCATGATCGGGCTCCAATGATTTAATGGGATTAAATCCTATTGCATCAATGATCCTTGCGTCAAGTTTGCTTGCACGGGTTTCCAAGCTCCAGCTTGGGAACCCAAGGAGACGAAGCTCCAGCTTCGCGAGTCGGGAAGCTGCGACTGCATGGACAGATATTTGCTCCTGCAATATCTGCATTCCCCACATCCCTGTGGGTTATGCAGGAGGTAGAGCACCAACAGTAGGCGCTTTTAGGCGACGCAGGGAGCGGTTGCCGAGAGCTTCCGAGACTGCATTCCCAAGCTGGAGCTTGGGAATGAGCGTATGGGGGTTGCATAGGTGTCGGCAAACCTTCCGCTGGTGCCAGTGAGTCTTGGAATGGCACCCTTCCGAAGCTGGCTGACTAGGGCTGTAAGCCACGGTTGGCGAGGCTTGCAGCGGATTGAAAATTACTGAACGTTAGAAGTACACCCGTCCAGGCCTCACCGGTACCGGTCCAACATGGATGGGTACCAGAAGAAAAGTAAATGAAACCAAGGCAACATCAAGCCTCGTGCGGGCAAAATGTGCTGCCGGTATTTTTAAATTAAAGCAAGCAACTAAGGAGTTTACGATGTCCAAATCTGATTTTATCCCCAGCCAAGACCATGATTTTTTAGTCTGGCTTGATCATTTCACCGCCAGTCTGACTGCTGAGCCTGGCAATTATGGTTTGACAGCGGATGATATAAGCGTTCTAAAAGCCGCCAGCGATGATTTTCATGCCAAAATCTCTAAGGTCGGCGAAACTCAAGCTGCTGCTAAACAGGCAACTAACAATAAAAACGACAGCCGTAGCAGTGCCGTAAGCAAGATACGGGCGCTGGTACGGCAAATCAAAGCGCGTTCGAATTATACCGAGGGACAGGGTGCAAGTCTGGGCATCGAAGGCCATGAACAAATCTTCGATCTTTCCAGCTCAAAACCAGATCTGTATGGCATAGACCAAACCGGCGGAAAAGTTGCCTTGAGTTTTACCAAATACAAGAGTGACGGTATTAATATTTACTGCCAACGTGAAAATGATGTCGACTGGGTATTATTAGGCCGCGCCACTGTTTCGCCCTATTTGGACACCCGCTCACTGCTTCAAGTCGGCAAGCCTGAACTTCGCCGCTATGCCGCCATCTATATGCTAAAAGATCAGGAAATTGGGCAATTTGGTAATGACCTTGTTATTAATTGTGCGCCGTAAAAGTAAAGCTGTAGTTTACAGTGTGTTTTGCTCATTTGCTCATTCCCAAGCTCCAGCTTGGGAATGCAGTCTTGGAAGCTGGAGCTTGGGAACCCGCACGAATTTCACTTTTATGCGATTGTTCCTGATCTTGTTTGTGTCGTTCATGCCTTTGATCGCTGATGCCGAACAACTTACGGTTACACCGTATCGACCTACAGTCTCCAATCCGGCGGAATTATCGGCATTGCGGCATCTGGAAGTTGAATTCGGCGCACAATCCAATCAACCCGGTCTGGAAACGGAACGTAACAGTCTGCCTTTTTTATTGAAATATCCGTTTGCCGAGCAATGGGGACTCATGGTGGGTGGCGAAGCGTGGATTAAATCGCGCGATCAGGATGGAACCGTTTCCGGTTTCGGCAATACCTCTGTGCTGCTTAAACATTATTATCCGATTAGCCAGACCCTGGCGGTCGGTTTTGAGGCGGGAGCGGCCTTGCCGTCGGCGCGTCCATCACTAGGGCAAGGTCGCACCGATTATTTGGCTAACTTGATTGTCAGTCAGGATATTTCCGAGTTACGCATTGATATAAACGCAGGCGTGACCCGGCGAGGATTTAAGGAAGAGGCGTTGGATCGATTCAGGTACAACTGGGCGATAGCCGCATCGCAGATGATTACCGAGCGCTGGGGTGTTGCCGGGGAGTTTTCCGGCGTTTTAGCCAAACAACAAAAACCGAGCAGTCAATTTTTAGCGTCTCTCAATTATTTAATGACGCCGCAACTCATGCTGGATTTTGGCGGCACGGTAGGTATGACCGCTATGGCCGATGATTATGGCGTTTTCGCTGGATTTTCTTTGTTAATTGCACCTTAAAAATGATTTGCAAGGGTATTGATTACATAAAGGATAGGGAACTGTGATGGTTCGATTATTTACGCGCGTTCCCAATCTCCGGATTACGCGCATTCCCAAGCTCCAGCTTGGGAATGCAATCTTGGAAGCTCTAGCTTCCCGTCTCACGAAGCTAGAGCTTCGGCTTTTGGGTTTCCAAGCTGGAGCTTGGGAACCAGCGCGAAATGTCATTGTGATTTTTGTTGTGCAACCCTTTTTCCTGCGTCCGCCGTAAGATTCGCCTGTTTTCTCAGTTCCAGTTTCACGAAATCCGTATCGGACAGGAAGCTGGAGCTGTTCGTTTCGCCTAACCATGCCGGACGGGGTTTGCAACCCCGTCCGAAACGTTTGACGGACAAAGCGATTGCAATAGTTATTGAAACGTTAGGAACGGGGTTGCAAACCCCGTCCCGCTCGGCGCCGTTGATATTGGCGGGGCTGTTTACCATGGCGAGTGCGGTTCTCACCAACACGCCGATTAATTTTGCCAATATTATCGCCCTGCCGCTGTTATTGGGGCTGGGCGTTGACAATGGCATCCACATGGTTGAAAAGCTGCACCATTCGCTTTCCGAAGAGCAGAATATCTATCAATCGAGCACCGCCAGAGCCATGTTCTACGGCGCACTGACCACCGCTTCCAGCTTTGCCGGATTGGCGTTCTCGCCGCATCAGGGCATCGCCAGCATGGGTTTGATCATCACCATCGGCATATTCTGGATCATGGTCTGTACGTTTATTGTTCTTCCGGCGCTGAGTAAACTGGTGTTAAGGGTGAAAGATAATAGTTAATAGTTAACTACCCTCCGCTTTTGACAGGGGAAAAGGTAGTCTCTTCAAGGTAACGGTGAATCAGTTCGAGTAGTTGGTAGGATGCGGTGAACAAAGTGAACCGCATCAATTTGGAAACGCGAACGGTGCGGTTCGTTCCTCACTGCACCTTACTGTGCTACCGTGCTTTTCGGGCAGGTTCGATGAAAGGAGAGGATAGGGTTTGCCTGAGTCAAGGCAGAGTGATGCCAAGCGCGAGGAAAGCAGTCTTCAGTGCCTGATACGCAGGTTGAGCGCTAGAGATCGATTGAATGGTTATTCCTAGGACGTTAAATATGTCGAGGAGCCTTGAGTCGTTGGGCGACGACTCGCTGCTTATTTGTAAGGAACATTCCCGCGCGATCTCCAATAGTTCTTGTCTTTGTGGTTCAGTGAGAGACGGCGCAATCTCGATAGTTTCCTTGAACTGTTGTAGTGCAGCAGCTAGTGATGCGCGTTCATCCGCGCCTAGGTTCTGAACGACGTTTGCGACAGCATTAGCACCTGTTTGAACCGAGCTAATATTGCCGTAAAAATTGTAATTGTGAGTCATGGGGTATACACCTTGAACTTGTGAAGTTGATAATGAACCCAATAGCGGGAAAAACGGCTCTGCCTCAAACGGTGTGAGATAACGCAAATACTGTTCGAGAGCACCTCTGACGTTATCTGACAAAGTGGGAATTTGCTGATTTTCAAGCTGTTCTGCCACCGCTCCGGCGTTGCCGTCCGAAACACCTATTGCTTTAGCGTCCTTCGACAATTGAACGGCAGCACCTTGGGCAGCTTCGGTACTTGCCAACATTCCTAGGTTCATCAGTACTTCACTTGCCGAAACCTGCCTTGCTGACATGATAGAGGTGGACTTAAAGAATAATTTTTGTCCAAGTTTAGAAGCCAAATATCCCCACCTGAGCTCATTGGATAAGTGGTCAGAGTTCGCCATTCTATCGTCAAGTTTAAATGTCTCAGCCTCGCTTTCAAAATAGTCCTGAGGGACGAAGTCGCGTAAGTCCATCAAGACCATTGCCCGAAGTTGTTTTATTATCCACCAGTCCATGACATCTTTATTAGCTAGGAGGCGCATCATTGCGCACCATTTACGAATGCCCGAATAACAGGGCTATTGATTTGGAGAATTTTGCGATACCTTATCAGCCGCGTCTTTCTGTTGTTGCGACAGGTAGGTTCCCCCCATAACCACCGCCATTATTAAAATGTAAACCACCGAAGCGATACGTCTGGCTTTTTTACTCTGCTCATAGTTGTTCATAATCGACTCCTGAAATCTTAAAAAAATTGGAATAATACAATATTTGGCAATTCGGCTGATGAAAGAATCATGAAGTCCGTGGTATTTTAGACTGGCGAGCGGATGTCTCGCTAAAGCTGGGTCAGTAGCTGTTTTAATCGGACTGCCATGAAAATACACCAATTCACTGCCGACGAGGCGCTCGCAAGCCTCAAAACCAGCCATGACGGACTGTCGCAGGCTGAGGTCGAATACCGTCTGGACGAGTACGGACCGAACCGGGTCGAGGAGGTGCGGGGCGAATCGCTGATATTCCGTTTCATCAAGGAATTCATTCACTTTTTCGCATTGATACTCTGGCTGGCGGCAGGCCTGGCGTTTTTCGCCGAATCCCAACAGCCGGGCGGCGGCATGGCTACTCTGGGCTACGCCATACTCGGTGTCATTCTGATCAACGGCCTGTTTTCGTTCTGGCAACAGTATCGCGCCGAACGCGCCATTTCCGCCCTGCAAAAACTTTTGCCTTATTACGTCAAGGTGTTGAGAGAGGGCAAGGCCGGTCTGATTTTGGCCGCCGACCTGGTGCCCGGCGATGCCATTTTATTGCAGGAAGGCGACAATGTGCCGGCGGATTGCCGCCTGCTTGAAGCCTTTTCCCTGCGCGTCAATAACGCCACCGTCACCGGCGAATCCCTGCCGCAGGCACGGGATGCGGAACCTTCAGCGGAAGAAAACCTGGAGCATAGCCGCAACACTTTGCTGGCCGGAACATCGGTAGTGTCGGGCGAAGGCAGGGCGGTGGTATTCGCGACCGGAATGCATACGGAATTCGGCAAGATCGCCCATTTAACGCAAACCGCCGTTAAAACGGTTTCACCGTTGCAACTGGAAATCGTGCGACTGAGCCGCCTTATTGCCTTGATCTCGGTTAGTCTGGGCGTGGCATTTTTCCTTATCGGACGCAGCATGGGGCTGTCGTTCTGGGAAAACTTCATTTTCGCCATCGGCATTATCGTCGCCAACGTGCCGGAAGGATTATTACCGACGGTCACCTTATCGCTGGCGATGGCGACCCAGCGTATGGCTAAGCGTAACGCGCTGATTCGGCACATGCCTTCGGTGGAAGCGCTGGGATCGGCGACGGTGATCTGTACCGACAAGACCGGCACCCTGACCGAAAACCGTATGGCGGTGAGTTCGCTTTATCTAGGCGGAAAAATATTTGCGACTACAGAGATACGGCGGCAGCCGCAACTGACGAAAACCTATCGGCGTTTTTTTGAGGATGCGCTGCTCTGCCACAACCTGAAAGAAACCATGGTTGCCGGAAAGTGGCAGTCATTGGGCGATCCTATGGAAATTGCTCTGGTGCGTATGGCAAAGACCTGTCTGGGTGAGACTTGTGCCTATCCCAAGATCAACGAAGTGCCTTTCGATACCGACCGCAAACGGCTTTCTACCATTCATCAGACACCCAAAGGCGTGGTGCTTTATTGCAAGGGCGCTCTGGAAATGGTGTTGCCGCTCTGTAAGCAGGTGCAAACCGGCGATGGCATAACGCCGCTGACGGCGGAAATCCGGCAGGATTTTATTCGTGCCCAGGAGCAGATGGCAAATAAGGGTTTGCGGGTGCTGGCCTTCGCCTGGCGCGAGCTGGAAGAGGAGCATAACGGCGAAACGCAGGAGCAAAACCTTATTCTGGGCGCATTGGTCGGGCTGGAAGACCCGCCGAGGGCCGAGGTGCCTGAAGCGATGCGCAAATGCCGAGAGGCAGGCATCAAAGTCATCATGGTGACCGGCGATCATCCGCATACCGCCTTGGCGATTGGTCGGCAGATCGGCCAGATTCAAACGGATAATCCGGTGGTGATTACCGGCGAACAGTTGCGCAAGTTGTCGGAAACCCAGCTGCGTCTGGCTCTGGATGCGCCGGACATCATCTTTGCCCGAGTCGGGGCCGATCAGAAAATGCGTATCGTCGCCGCCTTGAAAAAGAAAAAACATATTGTTGCCGTCACCGGTGACGGCGTGAATGACGCTCCGGCATTGAAGCTGGCGGACATAGGCATTGCGATGGGCATCAGTGGAACGGATGTCGCCAAGGAGGCTGCCGATATGATTCTGTTGGATGATAATTTCGCCAGCATCATCGCCGCCGTTGAGGAAGGGCGTGCCGTTTATGAGAACATTCGCAAGTTTCTCGCTTATATCCTCACCTCCAACATCCCGGAAGTTATCCCTTATCTGGCCTTTGCCCTGTTCAAGATACCTCTGCCATTGACCATCATCCAGATTCTGGCGGTCGATTTGGGGACGGACATGCTGCCGGCTCTGGGGCTCGGCGCGGCCAGGCCCGAACCGGGCAGTATGAGTCGGCCGCCGCGCCCGCGAAATGAGCGGTTGCTCGACTGGCGGTTGCTGCTGCGCGCTTATCTTTTTTTGGGTATGCTGGAAGCTGTTGTCTCTATGGCGGCTTATTTCTTTGTGCTGCACAGCGGCGGTTGGCGATGGGGCGAGAGCCTGGAAAGCCAAGACCCTTTATATCTTCAGGCCACCACCGCCTGTCTGAGCGCCATTATCGTCACGCAAATAGGCAATGTCTTCCTCTGTAAAACGCCGGCGCGCAGTGTGTTCGGTGCGCACTTGTTCGACAACCGTATCATACTCTGGGGTATCGCCCTGGAAGCCGCACTGATCCTGATTATCGACTATACCGCCTGGGGCAATCTGGTTTTCGGCACCCTGCCGATTGCGCCGGAAGTATGGCTGTTTATACTGCCCTTCGGCTTGGCGATGCTGCTGTTGGAGGAATTGCGCAAGTTTATGGTTGTCAGGCTGAGGCGGTAAAAATTTAGGGCAGGGGGCGATTTAAGGTATAAAACCAGCGCCCACAGTAGGCGCTTTAGGCGACGCATGGAGCTGGTGCCGAGAAAAAACCAAGGTAAAGACTTTGTGTGTATTGTGGTTTATTAATTAATGCGATTGCATTTTATTGATTGAATATACGGATTTTTTGCTTAAGTTGATGCTTATGATAGCCCGGTAGTCGCCCCAACTAAGATGCTTAACTGACTTCTCCGTATTGCAGCTTCAAGAGTTTTTTATAAGGCATTGATTTTGTGTGTTTAAGCTAAGCTTAAGACTTGTTAAGTTAAAATCGAGCCAGATTTAAATAAAAAAGGCTCTACCCTATGAATAAAATCATGCTAGCAGTTCCTGTTTTTTTTATATGCAGTTATTTTGTTAACCCCATACAAACAGCCGAAGCGTCCGAACATCGCCCGGTTCATAAAGCTTCCAAACACGCTTTGGTAACAACCCATAAAGCCAAGCCCCAGTCAGATAATCACCGCAGTACGGTTTCCTGGTATGGCCCTGAGTTTCACGGCAAAAAAACTGCCAGCGGTCAAAAATACGACATGTATGCGATGACTGCCGCACACAAAACGCTACCTCTTTTGTCTTACGCCAAAGTTACCAACCTGAAAAATCATCGTAGTGTTGTTGTCCGTATCAATGATAGAGGCTCTTTTCACGGAAAACGCGATATGGATTTATCCTATGCTGCCGCAAAAGAACTCGGTATCCGGGGATTAGGGTCTGTAGAAATCACGCCGCTAAGTCGTAACGAAGTAGTATTACCATTAAGTAACAGCGGTAAAGCAAGTAAACGTGGTTAATGTCGGTACATTAAAAGTCACCTGAATATCCTCTGTGTTTCGCATCGAACAAGTTTGAGCATCATAACCGGGGTGGCGGTATTCAACGGGCCATCGGTTACATTACAAGCAAAATCCAATATTCAGCTCGTCGGGGCTGGTCAAACCAAATTTCTTGATGCGTAATATCAACGCAGTTTCCTGATTGTAAATTCGTTTCGCCATTATGAGTAGGGCGATGCTGTAAAGCCGGTTTTTTCGGGATTGATGCCTGAAAATCAGAGTGTGCGCTTATGATTAGGACTTGGGTCGTGTAAAATGTAGTTAAATTACGGGGCAATAGCCTTAGACCCATTCAGCGACACAGGGAATTTTTAAAAGAGCATGTCAGAAACCAATGAAACCTTAGTTATTTATCATGCCGATTGCCTGGATGGTTTAGGCGCAGCATGGAGCGCATTTTGCAAGTTGGGTAATCAAGTCCGTTACATTCCGGCTCGCTATGGTGACGATATTCCCGATTTTGAACCGGGAGCAACACTTTATATCTTGGATTATTCCTACTCGCCCCAGTTATTGGTCGATGCTTCAGCGAAAGCAGGCCGGATCATCCTGATTGATCACCATATGACCGCGATGGAACAATGCGATAGCTTTTTTAAGCTACAACCGCCTCCTGAAAACCTGTCGATCAATTTCGATATGTCACGGAGTGGGTGCGTCTTGGCTTGGCAGTATTTTTTTCACGACCTGAAACCGCCTAAGATCCTGCTGCATATCGAAGATCGTGACCTTTGGCGCTTCAAGCTGGACGGTACCCGGGAAATAACAACGGCGCTATATGAAAGCATGCCCATCGCTTTTTCCGAAATAGGCGCGCTTGATCTGGCGGAACTGTTGGCGGTAGGCCGCATACAGGTTGAATGTGTTGCAAGGATGGTGCAAAGGCTAGCCAAATCAGCGCATAGCGTTTCGGTGGCGGGTCGGGTCGGGCTTGCCGTTAATGCGCCGTCATTATTCTCAAGCGATCTGGGTCATGTGTTGGCCGAAAAATCAGGCACGTTTGGGATGACGTATCAGTATGACGGCAGAAAACAACAATGGACTTTCTCGCTCCGTTCAATCGGTGATTACGATGTAGGTCATCTGGCCTTAAGTTTTGGCGGGGGAGGGCACAGGAACGCCGCGGGCTTTGCCTTGGATAACAATCCGTTTTTCTAGTACCCGGTGCGGGTAAACGTTGAATTGATTGTGTCCGTTAGTATCGAATAATGTCCGGAAACGCTACATCCATCATATATAATACGCCAACTGAATTATTAGCCGCTATACAGCAGGGAACCTCCGATGAGCATCATTCGTCAAGACGATCTTATTCAAAGCATTGCCGATTCTCTGCAGTATATTTCGTATTATCATCCGCTGGACTTTATCAAGGCCATGCATGAGGCTTACCAAAAAGAAGCGAATCCGGCGGCCAAGGATGCGATGGCGCAAATCTTGATCAACTCCCGGATGTGTGCAGAAGGCCATCGTCCGATTTGTCAGGATACCGGCATTGTTACGGTTTTTTTAAAAATCGGCATGGATGTTCGATGGGACGCAGACATGAGTGTCGCCGATATGATTAATGAGGGCGTTCGACGCGCTTATTTATACCCTGATAATATTCTGCGCGCTTCGATACTGGCCGATCCGGCAGGTAAGCGCATCAACACCAAAGATAATACTCCGGCGGTGATTCACATGGAAGTCGTGCCCGGCGATACGCTCGACATCGAAATAGCCGCTAAAGGCGGAGGTTCCGAGGCCAAAGCAAAATTTGCGATGCTCAATCCTTCCGACAGTATTGTTGACTGGGTGCTGAAAGTCGTTCCTACCATGGGCGCGGGCTGGTGTCCGCCCGGCATTTTGGGCGTCGGCATCGGCGGTACGGCTGAAAAAGCCATGCTGTTGGCAAAGCAGGCATGCATGGGGTCGATAGACATTCATGAGTTAATCGCGCGCGGCCCTTGCAATGCGCTTGAAGAATTGCGTTTGGAGTTGTACGACAACGTCAATGCGTTGGGTATCGGCGCTCAAGGTTTGGGCGGTCTTACCACGGTACTGGATATTAAAATCAACGATTATCCGACCCATGCGGCCAACAAACCGGTTGCCATCATTCCTAACTGCGCGGCGACCCGGCATGTGCATTTTGTTCTGGATGGCAGCGGTGCGGCCGAATTCAAGCCGCCGCGTCTGGAAGATTGGCCTGAAATTACCTGGGACGCAGGCGCTACTGCCCGCAGAGTTAATTTGGATGCCGTGACTCAACAGGATCTGGAAAGCTGGAAGCCGGGAGAAACCTTATTGCTTAGCGGCACCCTGCTGACCGGAAGAGACGCGGCGCATAAACGCATGGCAGAGCTTTTTGAACGGGGCGAAGCCTTGCCTGAAAGCGTCGATTTTACCAATAAATTCATTTACTACGTGGGGCCGGTCGATCCGGTTCGCGACGAGGTGGTCGGGCCTGCCGGTCCGACTACGGCAACACGCATGGATAAATTCACCGAACTGATGCTGGACAAAACCGGCTTGCTCGGCATGATCGGTAAATCCGAGCGCGGGCCGGAGGGAATCGCCGCTATTAAAAAGTATAAAGCCGTTTATTTGATGGCGGTCGGCGGCGCGGCTTATCTGGTTTCAAAAGCCATTCGTAAATCACGCATTGTCGCTTTTGAGGATCTCGGCATGGAGGCCATTCACGAGTTTGTTGTTGAGGATATGCCGGTTACGGTCGCTGTCGATACGGCGGGCTCCTCGGTGCATCAAATTGCACCAAAGATCTGGCAAGCCAGAATTGGCAAGATTCCCGTTGTTGAGGAAAGTTGAATAGGGTTATTTTTAGCAGTCCAGCGGATTTAAAAGCCGATAGTGCCAGCAACGCCGGATAAAAAAAAGGTTGCCAAGATCACGTCGATGGACAGGGTAAGCTGCTTGAATTTATAAAAATGTCCCCCATTATATTTTGTGATTACAAGGTAAAATCAGGAAAACTCAGAATATGCACAGTTTTAGCTAAAAAATATTCTGAAACCGGCGTATTGATTTGTATTGATTTGTAATTGCAGTTATCTTAATCATTAGTTTTAAAATAATAAGGAGAAATCGGATGTCAAAAGGTCAAAATTTACAGGATAATTTTTTAAATGCCCTTAGAAAAGAGCATACACCTGTTTCTATTTTCCTTGTTAACGGGATAAAGTTACAGGGTAAGGTAGACTCATTTGATCAGTACGTGGTTATGCTAAAAAACACGTCAAGCCAGATGGTTTACAAACACGCCATATCGACCATCGTGCCGAGTAAAGCTGTAAAACTGTCGCATGACACTGATTCCAGTGACGAATGATTAACCCTTTGTATGAGCGACCTTTGCCGTCGATAAATCTGCCGGGCAGTTGCATGCGCACGGAAAGTAAAAGTTTTTTTATAATCACGTCTGTGGGGTATTTAGTTGTTTGATCGTCCCGAATCAGGTGAACGAGCAGTCCTTGTTCATCTGACACTCCGTTCCATGCATGAAGATCTTCTAGAATTAAAAGAGTTGGCTAAGTCAGCAGGAACCGATCCTGTCTATGTGGTAACAGGCAGTCGCAAAAAACCTGATCCAAAATATTTTGTCGGCAAAGGTAAGCTTGAAGAGCTTAAAGCTATTATCGAAACCTATGAAGCTGACATTGTTCTATTTAATCACCCGCTTTCACCCAGTCAGGAAAGAAATCTTGAGGGATTTTTGGGCGTCCGGGTGGTCGATAGAAATGGGCTGATTCTTGATATTTTTGCCCAGCGTGCGCAAACCTTTGAAGGCAAACTACAAGTTGAGTTGGCGCAATTGCAGCACCTGTCGACCCGGCTAGTTCGCGGCTGGACGCATTTGGAGCGCCAAAAAGGCGGCATCGGGCTTCGCGGTCCGGGTGAAACTCAATTGGAAACCGACCGGCGATTGCTGGGTTTACGCATTAAACAGATTCAACAGCGTTTGGATAAAGTCGACAAACAAAGACATCAGGGACGCAGCAAAAGAAAAAAAGCCGAAGTTCCATCGGTTTCTTTGGTGGGGTACACCAATGCCGGTAAATCAACCTTGTTTAATAAGCTGACGGGTGCCGATATTTACGTGGCGGATCAATTGTTTGCCACTCTGGATCCGACCTTGCGCAACTGCAAGCTACCCAATAGCAGCGAGATTGTTTTGGCCGACACGGTGGGTTTTATACGACATTTACCGCATGAACTGGTGGCGGCGTTTAAATCCACGTTGCAGGAAGCCAGTGAAGCGGATTTATTGTTGCATGTGATTGATGCCAGCAGTGATGACAGGGCTGAGACGATTTACCAGGTCAATCAGGTGCTTGAAGATATTAAGGCCAATGAAGTCAGGCAACTTGAAGTTTTCAATAAAATAGATTTATTGACTGATATCCAACCGAGAATTGAACGGGATGATGTCGGTAATCCGGTTCGGGTATGGTTGTCCGCCGAAACCGGGGCCGGTGTCGATTTACTTTATCAGGCGTTGGCCGAAATATTTTCAAATACAAAGGTTAAAAGAACGTGTTATTTGCAGCCTGATCAAGGCGATATAAGGGCGAAATTATTTGCATGCGCCAGAATAATTAGTGAGAAAACCGATGATTTTGGCGGCTGTGAATTAGCCATTGAAATCGATACAAAGTATTTGGGTTTGCTGAAATCGGTTGAAATTGAAGAAATGCTTTAAAAAAGGTAAAAGGTAAAAGACACAAGGCGAAAGTAGTCGGTTTTTAGCCTTTCGCCTCGTACCTTTCGCCTTTCACCGATATTTACGATAGAATGTCGAACATGAATCGGTAAGTTTAAGTAACCTATATGGAGCAAAGTTATGTCCTGGAATGAGCCTGGCGGCGATAAGAAAGACCCTTGGAGTGGTCGTGGCGACCAAAAAGGTCCACCTGACCTGGATGAAGCAATACGGTCATTGCAAGAAAAGTTAAGTGGTTTTTTTGGCGGCGGTAAAGAAGGCGATGGCAGCTCTTCTGGTATTCCTCCACTGAAAAGCCTGGGTTTTGTCGTAGTCGGCGCATTAGCGTTATGGGGATTAAGCGGCTTTTATATCGTCGATGAAGGTACTCATGGCGTTGAAACCCGATTCGGCAAGTATGTTGCGACAACCCAATCGGGTTTGAACTGGCATTTTCCGGCGCCTATCGAGCGAGTCAATATTGTTGACGTAAAACAACAACGATATATCGAAGTGGGCTATCGTAGCGGCGGCAGTGATCAGGCCCTTGGCTCGGTACCGAAAGAAGCGTTAATGCTGACCAAAGATGAAAATATTGTCGACGTGCGTTTGGCGGTTCAGTATCAAGTTAAAGACGCAAAGGATTTTGTCTTCAATGTAGTGAATCCTGCGGCCACCTTGAAGCAGGTCACCGAAAGTGCGCAACGTGGAGTGGTAGGCAGCAGCAAAATGGACTTTGTTTTAACCGAGGGTCGTAGCGAAATCGTGGCCCAGATCAAGAAAGAGATTCAGGATGTTATGGATAACTATAAGTCCGGCATCCAGGTTACCAGCGTCAACCTTCAGGATGCACAGCCGCCTGAGCAGGTACAAAACGCATTTGAAGACGCCATCAAGGCGCGTGAAGATCAGCAACGCTTGATTAACGAGGCGGAAGCCTACTCCAATGACGTTGTGCCGAAAGCACGAGGCGCCGCGGCAAGAAAAATACAAGAAGCCGAGGGCTATAAAGAACAGGTTATTGCTCAGGCGGAAGGTGAATCAAACCGGTTTTCCAAATTGCTTACGGAATATACCAAAGCGCCGGATGTGACCAGAAAGCGTCTTTATATCGAATCCATGGAATCGGTATTGGCTGAAACCAATACCGTGATGGTTGATGTTAAAGGCAGCAATAACATGCTTTACCTGCCATTAGATAAAATGATCCAGCATCAGCCTTCAATTCAACAACTCAATGTTCCTCAAAGCACAGCGGAACAACCTGCTCAAACAGCGGTTGAAGCGGCACAACCCGCTGTGCGAACTTCAACGCGCGGCCGTGACGCAAGGGGACGCTAATGACACAGAATAAAATATTGGTAGGTCTGGGTGCATTGTTGTTTATCAGCATGATGTGCATATTTACCGTCAGTGAAACAGAAAAAGCTATTAAGTTTCGTTTAGGTGAGATCGTAAAGAATGATTACGAACCTGGGCTGCATTTTAAATTGCCGTTTATCAACAACGTAAAAAAGTTTGATAAACGAATTCAAACGATGGAAGCCAAACCGGAACGCTTTTTAACCGCTGAAAAGAAAAACGTTATTGTTGATTCTTTCGTTAAATGGCGTATCGGCGATGTAACCACGTTTTATACCGTTGTTGCCGGTGATGTAGATCAGGCTAATTTACGTCTGGATCAAATCATTAAAGACGCTTTCCGTGGCGAATTCGGTAAGCGTAATATCCAACAATTGGTCTCAACGGATCGGCAGGCTATTCGTGAAATACTGATTAAAAACGCTAAACCGCTTGCAGCTGACTTGGGCATGGAAATTATTGATGTTCAGGTGATGCGCATTGATTTGCCGGATGAAGTCAGTAGTTCCGTGTTTCGCAGAATGGAAGCGGAGCGTGAGCGGGTTGCCCGTGAATTCCGTTCACAAGGCTCGGAAGCAGCAGAAAGAATTCGTGCCGATGCCGATAGGCAACGGGTTGTTACTATGGCGAACGCGTTCCGGGATTCAGAAATGCTTCGTGGCGAGGGTGATGCCAAGTCTGCTGAAATCTACGCCAAAGCCTATGGTGCCGATACTGAATTTTTCACCTTCTATCGTAGTTTGAATGCCTATAAGAAGACCTTTACCAGTTCAAGCATGATGGTGCTTGATCCTGATTCTGATTTCTTTAGATACTTTAAACAGCAGAAGTAGTTAAAAACACGATTCCCGGGTTTTAGCTTGGGAACCAGTAACCAACGCTCCGCATGCGGGGCGTTTTGTTTGAGTGGGACATACAAAACATGCAACAAAAAGACTCTTGGCTTTTGCCCGACGGCATAGAAGAGATTTTGCCGGAAGAGGCTAAGCATCTTGAAAGCTTGCGCCGTAAGATACTGGACACATTTGCTTGCTGGGGCTATGAATTAGTTATTCCCCCCTTTATAGATTACCTGGATTCCTTGTTGACCGGTTCAGGACACGACCTGGAATTGCAAACCTTCAAACTGACCGATCAGATCAGCGGCGAAATGCTTGGGGTGAGGGCGGATATGACTCCGCAGGTCGCCAGAATTGATGCGCATAATCTTAATGCTGAGTGGCCGACCCGTCTTTGCTATACGGGAACTATTTTGCACACTAAAGGTGATCCGCTCGAAAAGACCAGAAGCCCGATGCAGATAGGTGCCGAGCTTTATGGGCACGCCGGTAAGGAAAGCGATGTAGAAGTCATCCGCTTGATGCTGGAAATGCTGGCGATGAGCGGCTTGCAAGATGTCCATCTTGATTTGGGCCATGTCGGCATCTATCGGGCGCTGTCAAAACAGGCAGGCTTGGATGACGCGCAGGAAGCCGAGTTGTTTGACGTGTTGCAGCGTAAGGCCAGACCCGAGCTTCAGGAATTGATGGCCGGTTACAGCATCAACGATGAATTAAAGACTATGTTCCTGAAACTGCCGCAATTGAATGGCGGCAAGGAAACGATAGCTAAAGCCCGTGCCGTTTTGGCGACGGCTAATGGTGAAGTCAAAGAGGCTTTGGCGGATTTGGAAGCTATTGCGGATAAATTGGCGATCAGTTTTCCATCGTTACCGATCAGTTTCGATCTGGCTGAATTGCGCGGTTACCATTATCACACCGGCGTGGTTTTTGCCGCTTTCGTGCCGTCGGTAGGCCGGGAGATTGCCAGAGGCGGTCGCTATGACAATATCGGCGCAATTTTCGGACGTGCGCGTGCTGCGACCGGCTTTAGTGCCGACTTGAAAGTATTGTCGGCATTAGGCAAAGCATCCTACAAAAAACAACAGCAAGCCTTGATTTTTGCGCCGTACGGTGACGATACAGCACTACATGAAAAAATCAGGGATTTACGCGCCGAAGGACTGGCGGTCGTTCAACAACTGCCGGGGCAAACCGGGACTGCACAGGAACTTAAGTGTACCGCCGTCCTGGAACATGATCATCAAAACTGGGTCGTTAGACCCTTAGCAAGCTTGGAATAATTATGGGAAAAAATGTCGTAGTCATCGGTACCCAATGGGGTGACGAAGGAAAAGGTAAACTGGTTGATCTGTTAACGGAGCAGGCGGAAGCTGTGATCCGCTTTCAGGGCGGTCATAACGCAGGACACACGCTGGTTATACAGGGAGAAAAGACGGTTTTGCATCTTATTCCCTCCGGTATCCTTCGGGAAAATGTGCAATGCATGATCGGCAATGGCGTGGTTTTATCGCCCGATGCCCTGCTGGAAGAAATTGAATTGCTGGAAAAAGCCGGTATTCCAGTTAGAAATAGATTGCTGATCAGCGAAGCTTGCACACTGATATTGCCGGTTCATGTCGCCATTGACAAGGCGCGTGAAATAGCTCGCGGCAGCAAAGCGATTGGTACAACAGGTCGCGGCATAGGGCCTGCGTATGAAGACAAGGCGGCTAGACGAGGCCTGCGGGCCGGAGATTTTCTAAATCCTGTGGTTTTCGCCGAAAGGTTTAAGGAACTGGTCGAATACCACAATTTTATGCTGACCAATTACTACCACACTGATCCCATTGATTATCAAACGGGTCTTGAAGAAGCGCTAAAACTGGGCGAGCAAATCAAGCCGATGTTGACGGATGTCAGCGAGGTTTTATACAAATACCAGGATCAAGGCAAAAACCTGTTGTTTGAAGGCGCACAAGGCGCATTGCTGGATATTGATCACGGCACTTTCCCTTATGTGACTTCGTCGAGCACTACCGCTGGCGGCGCGGCTACCGGTACCGGCATTGGGCCGCTTGATCTTGACTACGTGCTGGGCATCACCAAAGCCTATTCGACACGCGTAGGTAACGGTCCTTTCCCGACCGAATTGCATGACGCAAATGGTGATCATTTGGGTACGGTAGGGCATGAGTTTGGCGCTACCACCGGACGCAAACGTCGCACTGGCTGGTTTGACGCGGTCTCCATGCGCAAATCCGCAAAAATGAACAGCCTGAGTGGCATTTGTTTAACCAAACTGGATGTGCTTGACGGTCTGGAAAAGGTCGGCATTTGTACCGCTTATAGACTTAACGGCGTCATTACCGAAACAGCGCCTTTAGGTGCCGATCAGTATGAAGAATGTCACGCGATCATTGAAGACATGCCGGGCTGGACGGGAACGACTGCCGGTGTAACTGATTACAACGCACTGCCGGACAACGCCAAAGCCTACATCAAGAGAATTGAAGAGCTGGTCGGCGTTAAGATTGCTATCTTGTCAACCGGTCCCGATAGAGACGAAACAATTATCCTGGAACACCCGTTCGCTTGAACGGCTGTTGCATAAATTACCTGGAGATAACATGGCTGAAACTGTAGATGAATTGACCGTAACATACGAAGATGGCGGTATCGAAACAGTCAAGGAACTGGATAAAAAAGTACTAACCAAAGGTGCATGGGCTACGGTTATGTACCGTTATCAGGACTGGAATCGGGCTAAAGAAGAATACGGTCCCGATAAATACACCATTCGCCGTTACCAGAAGCAAAACGGCGAATACAAGCAAAAATCAAAGTTCAATATTTCCAGTAAAGATCAGGCGAAAGCTATCATCGAAGCGCTGGAAGATTGGATTAAGTTGGACTAATGGCAGTAGGGCGCGCCGTGCGCGCCTTTTCGGATGCCCGAGTAATCTTGCTATCCTGTTGTAGTGCGTGGTTATTGAGTTAAGCCGTCATCCCGGCAGGGATGTGAAAAACCAGATCAATAAGTAGTTTCATGCGGTTTATAAACGGTTAGCAAGACCTAGAGCGTTGCCCCCATGGCTTCTCGGCAACTGCTCCTGCGTCGCCTAAAGCGCCCACTTTTGGTGCTCTACCTCCTGCGCTGCGAGACAGGAGTCGAGTAGTCCCCAGAAGCGATAGCGCATGTGTTTTCACGAAGCGCTTTTTGCGTAGTGAAAATGCAGGCTTTCCGACATCGCGTCGAGTCATTGCGAGAATGATGTTGGATACCCCTTGCTGGGTATCCAACGAATGAAGCAGGACGGCTGGGGCAGCCGCAGGCATTAGCGGTCGCGTAGCTTTTGCCGCTTGTTGGGCAGGGATGCCCATAAAAGCTTTCGCAAAAATAGCGACTCCCCGACATCCATGCCGTCGTGGATCCCGGCAATCCCTGCCGGGATGACGATCTGTTTAGATGCTTATGTTTTGACAGAGAGTAGGTGTTCGGCGAAGGCTTTCTAAAAAGCGCACTTCATAATCGTACGGTACAACAACTAAAACCCCATCCGATGCACTGCGTCTGATTTAAACCGGCACCAGACCTATGACCAAAACCACCGCCCCCTCTGTTACCCGCATCGCCTTAGCCAGCTTCATCGGCACCGCTATCGAGTTCTACGATTTTTATATCTACGGCATGGCGGCGGCCTTGGTTATCGGCCCGGTATTTTTCCCTGGCGGCAACCCGACAACGCAAGCCCTCAGCGCCTTTCTTACTTTTGCCGTTGCGTTCCTCACCCGGCCTTTGGGCGCGACGCTGTTCGGGCATTTCGGCGACCGCATCGGGCGCAAAACAACCTTGGTTGCATCGCTGCTGGTGATGGGCGTTTCCACCACATTGATCGGCTTGTTGCCGGGCTATGACGCTATCGGCGCATGGGCTCCGGCGTTGTTGTGCCTGCTGCGTTTCGGTCAGGGCATAGGCTTGGGCGGAGAATGGGGCGGCGCGGCGCTGCTGGCGACCGAGAACGCCCCGGCCGGAAAACGAGGCTGGTACGGCATGTTTCCCCAGTTGGGGCCGCCGGTGGGATTTCTGTTAGCGACCGGCAGTTTTTTGCTGCTGGCTCATTTTCTAAGTGAACAAGAGTTTAAAGACTGGGGCTGGCGGCTCCCGTTTCTTGCCAGTTCGGTTCTGGTCATGATCGGTTTGTATGTGCGTCTGGCCTTAGCCGAAACCCCGGTATTCGCCAAAGTGTTACAGCAACACCAGCAGGTCGGCTTGCCGCTTAAGGAAATAGTTAAATCCCATGCAGCCCCGTTGGCACTGGGAGCGATGGCGATGGTCGTCTGCTATGCGTTGTTCTATATTTCAACCGTGTTTTCCCTAAGCTACGGCACCACCACGCTACACATTCCGCGTCAGCAATTTCTCGGCATGTTGTGTGTGGCTGTACTCTTTATGGCTGCCGCCACGCCGCTATCGGCATGGGCGGGTGATCGATTCGGACGACGGCCCGTATTGTTGATCGCCGGTAGCGCCGCCTTCCTGTCGGGTTTTCTGTTAAAGCCAATGCTGGAAAGCGGCTCGCCGTTGATGATTACCGCCTTTCTGTCCTTGGAGCTGTTCCTGATGGGGGCCACCTTCGCGCCAATGGGAGCCTTGCTGCCGGAGCTATTTCCCTCCAAGGTACGCTATACCGGCGCGGGAACGGCCTACAACTTAGGCGGCATATTGGGCGCGTCATTTGCGCCCTATATCGCGCAACGGCTGGTCGCCGAGGGAGGGCTGGCTTGGGTCGGCGGCTATGTTTCATTGGCTGCGGCTATCAGTCTGCTTGCCGTATACCTGATGCGCGAAACCCGTGATAATCATTGGGTATAAATAGGCGTAGGCCGGAATAAGACCATCCGAGCGCGTAGCGCGAGGTGGCGTTTCCGGCGAATTTGGGTGGTGTTTGCCGGAAACGTCAGTTCTCGCTGTCGCTCGAACTGACTTATTCCGGCCTACCGGGCTGGAAAGCGGTTCGCCGTTGATGATTACCGCTTTCCTGTCATTGGAGCTGTTCCTGATGGGAGCCACCTTCGCGCCAATGGGCGCCTTGCTGCCGGAGCTGTTCCCCTCCAAGGTACGTTATACAGGTGCGGGAACCGCTTATAACTTAGGCGGCATACTCGGTGCTTCGTTTGCGCCCTATATAGCGCAACGACTGGTCACCGAGGGAGGGTTGGCCTGGGTCGGCGGTTATGTCTCATTGGCTGCGGCGATTAGTCTGCTTGCTGTTTATTTGATGCGGGAAACCCGTGATAACCGTTGGGTGTAAATAGGCGTAGGCCGGAATAAGGCCATCCAAGCGCGTAGCGCGAGGTGGTGTTTCCGGCGGATTCGGGTGATGTTTGCCGGAAACACCAATTCTCGCTGTCGCTCGAACCGGCTTATTCCGGCCTACAGGATTGACTTACAGCGGACTTCGCTCTTCCAACCAGCGGCTATTTTGAACGTTAAATATCACAAAGAGTAATAATGCGTCATAACACAGAGAAGTACAAAAAAATCTTTGAGTCCATGTCTCCTGAAGAAATCGAGGAAATGAATAGAAAGAACGATGAAGAGCACCAACTTCAAGCAGCTGCATTTAAAGCAGGCTATAAAAGAGGTGTTTGCTATTTATGTGGGAAGCCATTTAAAACAATGAGTGCAGATGCCCCCTGCCTACATTGGCTCTTGCGACAATGTAAATTCAAAAAGAAAGATTTCCCAAAGATATATCAGAAATACGGATATGGAAATATTGCTGCTTTTCTTCGTTGGTGTGCTAATCAGGAACGGTTGCTCTCTAATATCAATGATTTGGAAGATGAAAGGTCGGCTAGAAAGATCCTATCTTATACAGTGAAATGGAAAAATATTGAATGGACATTTGACTGTTCAAATAACGACTTCAAAGGGCAGCATGGCACAGCAATTGATTATCCTCATTATCATTTTCAAATGAGGATAGATGGCAAACCTTTCATTAAATTCAATGAGTTTCATCTGCCATTTACAGATCAAGATCTTTTTGTTTTGCAGCTTAACCAAGAGCAAGGAGATTGGTTTAAGCAGGGCTTTGGAGCTATAGGTTCAGGGATGCAAGATGCAGTTAGCATAGACCCTGAATTGGCATTGGAACACATGACCAATGCTGAAGAAGGTGAAGCTACGTACCATCTGTCTACAATGATAGAAGCTATAGATAAGCCTATATCTGGTGAGTTAATCGCTGAAATTCAAGAAGAATCTCAACGCACGGGAAAATCAATGTCATTGTTAGCAAAGGAAAGGTTAGCTGATATTGCCATTGTTAGAACCGTTATTTCTCCTGCTAATTCAATACCTGATATAGCAAGTCGGACTGAGCATAAGCGTAGGTGAAATTTAACAATACACGTTGACGTTTTTGCTCGACTCAATCAAAACAATCACACAATAAATTAAGGAGATCGTATGGCTGGTGAAACTACAGGTACTGTGCGAGTCGTGCTTCGGCTTGAGGGCTTATGTGTACTCGTTGCGGCTTCTATCGCCTATTCCAAATTCGGCCTTGGCTGGGGAACGTTCGCACTGTTCTTTCTTACGCCGGATCTTTCTTTTCTCGGTTATTTCGCAGGCCCCAAGGTTGGCGCCATTAGCTACAATTTAGCGCACTCCTATATCGGGGCTGTTGCTTGTCTTGCGGCGGGTGTTGTTGTTCCTGCTCCAACTATCCTTTGTATCGGCCTCATCTGGTGCGCTCATATCGGTTTTGATCGCGCACTCGGTTATGGGCTCAAGTATCCGGATGGCTTTGGTTTTACTCATCTTGGCCGCATTGGACTATTTCCTGCGATGATGTCCAACACTGAGGTTAACAAGGACTCTGAACGATAATGTCCATCTGTATAAAAACAATAAACTACATGAATTTATGAAAAACAAAGGACTGGTGATTAATTCTTTCTGTGCCTGGGATGGCGAAACCTTAGTGCTTAACATTCTCGGTCAGCCCAGCGCGAAACAGGATGCCATCGGCAAGGTTAAAGGCAATCAACTCAAAATCAGTGTCACTGCCGCGCCGGTGGCGGGCAGGGCAACCGATCATATGGTTCGGTTCCTGGCAAAAGAGTTTGGCGTGACAACCAAGGATATTGAAGTTGTGTTTGGCAGGTTCAATGTCAATAAACAGCTACGCATTAAATCGCCTAAGAACCTGCCCTCTGTAATCAACAAACATTTATCTCAAGAAGGACGATAGGATAAATCATTCTGTAGCAAGGAAACAAAATGAAAGGCAGTTGTTTATGCGGGGAAATTGAGTATGAAATCGACAGTATCGACATGCCTGTCGCTCACTGCCATTGCCGGACTTGCCAAAAAGCGCATGCGGCTCCGTTCGCTACAACCGCCGGTGTAATGCGTGAGCATTTTCGCTGGCTGAAGGGTGAAGAAACACTTTCACCTTTCGAGTCTTCGCCAGGAAAACTGCGCTATTTCTGCTCGGTGTGCGGTTCCCATCTGGTGGCTGAGCGGGTGAGCCAGTCCCATGTTATTGTTCGGGTGGCAACGCTGGATGAAGACCCGCTGATTACTCCTCAAATGCACATCTGGACGTCGCACGATGTTCCGTGGCTCGAATATGAAGGTGTTCCCGCATATCCTGAATGGCAGCCTGGGCGGAAATGAAAGCAGGCATGAAACACTATCTCGATCGTAGCGAGTATATCGATTGGAATCATCCTTGGGTGCTTGCAAAGGCTGCGGAGCTTGCTGAGGGCGGTCTTTCCGACGACGCTATAGCGAAACGTTGTTTTGAATTCGTCCGCGATTCGATTAAACACAGCTGGGACTACCGGATGAATCCCGTCACCTGCAAAGCTTCCGATGTATTAACTCACGGCACAGGTTACTGTTATGCCAAGAGCCATTTGTTGGCCGCGCTGTTAAGAGCCAATGCCATTCCGGCGGGGCTTTGCTACCAACGATTGACGGTTGAAACCGATGGCCCTCCATACTGCCTTCATGGATTGAATGCGGTTTATCTTAAGCAACATGGCTGGTATCGCATTGACGCCCGAGGCAATAAGCCGGGTGTGGTTGCCGAGTTTAGCCCGCCTGTAGAAAAGCTGGCTTTTCAAATTGTTGATGCTTTGGAAAGAGACTTTCCGGAAATCTGGGCTGAACCGCTACCACTGGTAGTGAATGCATTGGCTTGGAACAAGACGGTAGAGCAGGTCTTTGACAATTTGCCGGACGTTGAGGTTATGTCATCCAACCTATCGGGGAAGCCAGAGGACTAAAATCATAAAGCACAGGATTTTATTCCTTGGGTGACGGTGCAGCCTCCGTACCGGGTTCATCTCCCACGTTTTGCAGAATTTCTTGCTCGGTTTTTTTGTTCATCACGATAATCGAAATTCGCCTGTTAATCGGATCCAGTGGTTCGGTGGTGGCACTGTAGGGAACGCTGGACGATAATCCGATAACGCGCAGGATTTTTTCTTCGGCAAGGCCGGCTTGATTCAGTTCGTATCGAGCGGCATTGGCTCGGTCACTGGAGAGTTCCCAATTGGTATATTTCTTTTGATTGGGCGGAAAAGGTCGCGCATCGGTATGGCCATTGAGGCTGACTTTATTGGGCAATTCGTTAATAACCGGCGCCAATGCCCTCAAAATCAATTTGATTTGCGGCTCGGTTTCCGCGCTGGCCAGTTTATACATAGGCCTGTTCTGGGCATCGACGATTAGAATCCGCAAGCCTTCGGATGTTATTTCCAGTTTGATTTGCTCTTTGAACTCGTTTAATTCCGCGGTTGAATCTATTTTATCCTGGATTTTTTGCTTTAAATTTTCGAGTTTTTCTTTCTCAAGTTCTTCGGCCTTGTGTTCAATTTCCTCGGGCGTAATTTCCACCTCTTCAGCCGTCTTGCCTTTGTCGACCTGGCCCTGGTCTTGCGAGGTAATATCCGAGCCGCCCGCTTGAATAATGCTGGTTCGATCGCCGACATCCAATCCTCGTTCTTCCGTGGATGCCTTAAAAGGATCTTGAAAGTATTCGGCAATGCCTTTGCGTTCCGGTTCGCTGGTTGTTCCTAATAGCCACATCAGTAAGAAAAAAGCCATCATGGCGGTAACGAAATCGGCGTAAGCCAGTTTCCAGGCACCTCCATGATGAGCATGGCCGCCTTTTTTTACTTTTTTTACGATGATGGGTTGTTGGTCAGCCATTGTTTAAATTAACCTTTATTAGCTCTCAGCTGTTCTTCCAGTTCCAGAAAGCCTGGACGCATGGAAGACGCAATCATGGTGCGCATATATTCAGCAGTCATGGCCGGTGATACGCCTTTGGCGCAACACAACAAGCCTTTTTGGGCGCATTTATAGACGTTGCCTGACGCTTCAAAGCGTTCTGACATTACGGCTCCGACGGGGCCGATAAAACCATAGGCCAGTAAAATACCCAGAAATGTTCCTACCAGGGCCGCCGCAATCAATTTGCCCAGCTCTGAGGGAGGAATACCGACTGACTCCATGGTATGTACGACGCCCATTACCGCCGCGACAATCCCAAAGGCCGGTAAACCGTCAGCGAGATTCTGAATGGCTTTGACGGGTGCATGGGCTTCTTCATGATGGGTTTCGAGTTCCTGGTCCATCAGTTCCTCCAGCGCATAGACCTCAACCCCGGTAACGATCAAACGCAGGTTGTCGCAAATAAATTCCAATAAATGGTGATCGCCGAGAATTCTGGGGGTAAAGACCGGGCTGCTTTTCGGGTCGTCGATAATGCTTTCCAGCGATAATAAGCCCTCCTTGCGTGTTTTAGTGGTAATTGCATAAAAACACAGCAGCAGCTCAAGGTAATATTCTTTATTGTACTTGGTGCCTTTTAACGTGGCCGTGGCCTGACTGATAGCGGCTTTTATAACGGACATGGAGTTTCCGCAGACGAAAGCGCCCACGGCGGCACCGATGATGATAACAAATTCAAAGGGTTGAAAAAGAACGCCGGGGTGCCCACCGCCCCCCATAAATCCGCCCATGATTGATATAGAGAGGATCAAATATCCAGCGATAACTAGCATGTGTTCTCTTTTTGTGGTTGGTTTATATTGAAATAACTAAATGGAATGTAGTACACATTGATATTTAAGCAATGATCACTGCATGATTATATATGGTTCAACACAAGAAACTGATTTTAAACTTGAATTCCCTTTGTCCCCGATTTAATAATCTTGGGGCTATTTTAACTTGATTTTGAAACTCAGGAGCTAATCTTTCGCGGCTTTGTTTTTCTTGATTACGTGCTTGTTTAAATCATTAACTAGCCATTTAGATTTGATCACGCAATAACTGGGCAAAATCTTCCGCCGGAAGGGGTTTGCTTTTGATATAGCCTTGATAGGTGTCGCAGCCTTTTTCGCGCAGGAATGCCAGTTGCTCAAGCGTTTCTACGCCTTCAGCCAGTACTTTGAATCCTAAAATATGGCCCATGGCAACAATCGTTGCGGTAATTTCCATATCGTCTTGCACCGAAGGAATATCATCGATAAAACTCTTGTCGATTTTCAGTACGTCCAGAGGAAAGCGTTTGAGATAGGCCAGCGATGAATAACCGGTACCGAAGTCGTCAATGGCAAGACGAACGCCCTGAGCGCGCAAATTGTTGAGCACTTCGACGGCTTTTTCTTCGTTTTCCATTAACCCGCTTTCCGTTAATTCCAACTCTAATAGCTCGGCCGGGAAGCCGGTCTCGCTCAATACTTCTGCCACCAGGGCGCTGATGTCGCTACGGCGGAACTGGTGAGGGGAGACATTGACCGCTAAAGTTAACGACGGCAAACCCGCGTCTATCCAGCGTCGGCCTTGTAGGCAGGTTTCGCGCAGCACCCAGGCGCCAATTTCTACAATCAGACCGGTTTCTTCGGCAATGGGGATGAAGTTGGCCGGCGAAATCAGTCCCGCAGCGGGGTCATGCCAGCGCACCAAGGCTTCTGCGCCGATGATCAGGCCGCTGTCGATGTCGATTTGGGCCTGATAGTAGACGCACAATTCCCGCTGTTCAGTGGCTCGGCGCAGGCGAGTTTCCAGTGCGATACGCTCACGGGCGATAATGGTGAACTCTTCGGAAAAATAGGCAAAACAGCCGCGACCTTCATCTTTGGCTCTGTAGAGTGCAATGTCAGCATTATCCAGAAGCGTTTCAGGGCTGTCACCGTGCTGTGGAAACAAGCTAATGCCGATGCTGGCGCCAATTCTAACCTTTCGGCTTAGCTCAGGGTCGGAGCAGGCGCTGTTGTTTTTAAGTAATTGAAAAGGCTTGCTTAAGTCGGCGACGATGTCTTCAGCGACTCGAGCCGCATCTTCCGGATGAGTAATATCTTCCAACAGTACGATAAATTCATCACCGCCCAAACGAGCGACCATATCGACATCGCGCAATCTTGCTTTGATGCGAGCAGCGACTTGTTGCAGTAATTCATCACCCGCCAAGTGTCCCATGCTGTCATTGACGACTTTGAAGCGATCCAGGTCAAGCATCAGCAACGCCAGCTGTTTGCCGTCACGCCGTTCTACTTCGATGCCATGTTTTAGTCGCTCCCACAGCAGGCGACGATTAGGCAGGGCCGTGAGCGGATCGTAATAAGCCAGGTTGTGAATGGTTTCTTCGGCCTCTTTGTCTTTGGTGATGTCGGTAAAGGCGGCAACGTAGTTGGTGATCTGGTTGTTCGCATCGCTAACCGTGGTAATGCTGAGCCATTGCGGATAGATTTCCCCGTTTTTGCGCCGATTCCATATTTCGCCTTCCCAGTAGCCGTCCTGTTTCAGGGCATGTTGCAGTACGCTATAAAAGTGGCCATCCTGGCGACCCGAGTTAAGCAATGCATGGGTTTTACCAATGACCTCTTCCGGGCTGTAGCCGGTGATGCGGGTAAATGCCTTGTTGATCTTCAGAATAGTCTGATTGGCATCGGTAATGGACATGCCTTCTTGCGATTCAAAGGCGGTTGCGGCGATGCGAAGCTCTGCCTCGGCCTGTTTTTGCTCGGTAACGTCGCGAAAACTCCACACCCTGCCGACTACTTTGTTGTTGATTATCTTGGGGATGGAATATCGCTCGACGACTTTTCCATCCTTGAATTCAATAATATCGAAAGAATTGGCTTCCGGGGTTGCATACAGTCCGGTTACTTTATTTGAGAAAGCTTCGGGGTCTTTTATTTGATTGAGGCCGTATAGCAGTCCTGCATTACCGTCTTCGGCGCCTATTTTAGCGGCGATGACTTCATCCGGAATTTGCCACAAATCAATGAATTTTTGGTTATGCAGCAGCCAATTATTGTTCAGGTCTACAGCCAGAATAGCTTCGCCGGTGGCTTCCAGGGTGGCCTTTAATATCGATAGGGATTCTGCTATTTGTATCATTGACTGATTTCGCTCAATCGCCAATTGCGCCAGTTCCGCATAGTGGTCAACCAAGTTGATTTCGTCGTGCGTTGGGTGTGTCGGCAGGGTAACTTCTCATTATCCATAGGTAGCGGCAGCCCGAATCAAATCGGATAGCGGTGGAATGTTACTTTCGCCCAGCAGCCTATCCTTAAGATAATGCCAAAATGAAAGCCCATGCTTTAGACAGGTCT
>Ga0208263_100112_pt1 | contig 31584 bp, 24 predicted proteins | sample LakWasMet28_LOW6_2_FD_183872 | JGI IMG/M metagenome (GOLD analysis project Ga0208263, IMG submission 183872) | Freshwater sediment methanotrophic microbial communities from Lake Washington under simulated oxygen tension - Sediment Metagenome... | ecosystem: Environmental > Aquatic > Freshwater >... | reverse complement strand
GTCCCTCGGAGCGCGAGCCTCTGCCGTCAGGTCGAGCGAGGGGCGCGTCAGGTCGTAGTCGCGACGCACCACCCCCTCGAAGGACACGGCGCGCGTCTCTCGCACGTCCCACACGACGTTCTCCGAGAGCTGCGTCGAGGCGCGGTCGAGGAGCGTCTCGACCCCCTCCATGGGGGCCGTTCCGTGGTCGTCGTCGAAGAAGACCACCGTGTCCTCGGACTCCTCGTGCCTCACGGTGAAGCCGATGCCCTCGTCCTGGAGCAGCCGCCGTACGAAGTCCCAGTCGGTCTCGTCATACTGCACCACGTAAGCGCGCACCGAGGGCGAGCGGGTGTTCATCCACCGGGCCATCGACCCGAGGCCCCGGCCGTCGAGCACCGCCTGCACGATGTCCTGCACCGACTTCTTCTGGAAGATCCTGCTGTCTCGCGCGTGCTTGAGCGTGAGCACCCTCGCGCCCACCAGCGCCCTCAGCGACCCGCGGCCGTCGGCGTCCCTCACGCTGCCGTCGGCCTCCAGCACCACGCCGTGGAAGTACCTCGTCGCGTCCCGATCGGCGCTCAGCCGCAGCGAGGCCTTCCTGCCGATGAGCGAGAGCGCGTCCACCGGCTCGGAGAGCCCCACCTCGACCTCCAGGGTCGACCCCTCGGAGAGCGCCTCGCGGGCGACGAAGCGCATCACCGACGCCGGGCCCGCGAGCCCGTCGATCTCCAACGCGAAGGCCATCCCCGCTGCGGTCATCGATCCCCCTCCCCGTCCCCCTCAGCCCTCAGCCCTTGTAGTTGATGCGCCCCTTGAGGGTGATCGACGCGGTGCCCTTCACGGCCAGCGACGGTCCCTCGAAGGTCACCTTGCCGCCGCGGGCGATGAGCTTGCCCCCGCCCGCGGAGAGCGTGAGCCCGCCGGGGACGGTGATCACCACCGCGCGCGCGCCGAGCGTGAAGGCCCCACCGCACTTCGACACGAAGGGGCCGCCCACCGTGAAGGCCAGCGCCCCCTTGGCGTTGGCGGTGATGTCCCCGCCCACCTTCTCCATCACGGCGCCGGTGACCAGGGTCTTGCTCCCTCCGATCACCTCGGAGTGGCCCTTCGCGGTCACCTCGACGCGGGCCCCGCCGATGGTCTCCTCCCGAGATCCCCCGACGGACTCCGCGATCACCGTGGCGCTGTTGATCATCTGCACCGCGCCGACGCTGCGAGACGCGCTGCCGTTGAAGGTCTCGCTCACCTTGTTGGCGAGCACCATCATCATCCCGCCGATGTCCTCGGTGCGCGACCCGTTGACCGTCACGCTCTGGTTCTTGGCGACCTTCCAGGTGTCCGTGGCGCCGATGGAGACGGTGCGCGAGGCGTTGGTCTCCAGGGCCGTGTCGCCCGTCACGCTGGTCGACTGGTTGCCCGCGACGGAGACGTCCTCGGTCTTCGCCACGCTGGCCGTGCGGGTGAGCGTCACCTGCTCGGTCGCGTCGACGGTGACCTGCTCGGTGAGGTCGTGCGAGGCGTGCAGCGCGAAGTCCCGGCTCGCGTGCACGAAGAACATCATCCCCCCGTTGCCGTCCTGAAGCCGAAGCTCGTTGGTGCCCGCCCCGCCGGGGTAGGTCGAGGTCTGCCACGCGCCCTGGGTCTTCTCTCCGGGCAGCCCGTAGGGCGGCATCGTCTCCTGGTTGTAGAGCTTCTGGAGCACCACCGGCCGGTCGGGGTCGCCGTTCTCGAAGCCCACGTCGACCTCCCAGCCCACGCGAGGGATCATCATCGCGCCCGCGGTGTTGGCCTGCTGCACCCGCATCCAGCAGGTCGCCCGATCGTCCACCGACCCTTCGCGGTCCCAGTAGAAGTGGACCTTCACCCGGCCCTGCTCGTCGACGTGGATCTCCTCCCCGGGCGGACCGGCGATCACCGCGCTCTCCTTGCCCGCCACGCGAGGCCTCGGGGTGACCCTCGCCGAGCGGTACGGAACGCTCGCCGGGATGGCCTCGAAGCGCACCTGCAGGCTCTGCCGACCGGCCTCGTCGGGGTGCCTCGCGGGGTCGCGGAAGTGCATCTTGAGGGAGGTCACCAGCCACGGCTGACAGAGGTGATCGGGCCTCGCGCCCTCCAGGGTGAAGCGCCTCCCTGGGGCCAGTCGCAGGCAGTTGGAGCGCCCCCGCAGCACGTTGCGCGCGGCCACCTGGGCCTCGCGACGGTCGCGCGCCCGGCGGCCTCCGTCGCGGGTGTCGGCGAAGCCGCCGGGGTACTCGTGGCGGAAGCGCGTGGGGCCGTCGTCGCCTCGCGCCTCGGCCTCGAGCACGCGGGTGGGGTTCTCCTGGTTCCAGTCGTGGGTGATGTGGACGTCGGAGCGGAGCTGCGAGGCGAAGACCAGGTCGCTCACGCACTCCCGGGCGACGTGCTCGGTCTTCGAGAAGACCAGCATGGACTCGCCCTCGAGGTCGGAGAAGGCCGCCGCGGAGTCGCCGAGGCGCATCACATGGCGGCCTGGCGAGTGCTCGAAGGCGTAGAAGATCCCTTCGTCTTCGAGCAGGCGGGAGACGAAGTCGAACTCCGTCTCGCGGTACTGCACGCAGTACGCGCGAGGGGGATAGCTGCGGGTGGTGGCCCAGGCCACGTCGTCGTCGGTGAGCCCCGCGTCGCGGAGCACCCGGCGGACCACCCCGGTCGCGTCGAGGTCCTGGAAGATGCGGCTGCGGTGGCGGAAGCGGAGCCCGGAGACCCTGGGTCGCAGCGTGAGCTGGTAGACCCAGCGGCCGTCGAGACCGCCCACGAAGGAGGCCTCCTCGACGACGCCGTGCCACGCCCGGGGCTCGGAGTCGGCCTCCGCGAGGTAGACCGTGGCGCCCGTCCAGAGAAGGGCCTCGAGGTCGGCGTCGGGGGTGTCGAGGGCCACCTCCACCGAGAGGGTGAAGGGGCGGGAGAGGGCGTCGTCGAGGCGGAGGTCCCACACCTCGCCGGCCCCCGGCTGCGCGTCCAACTCGATCCAGCTTCGAGCGTGCACGGAGTGCTTTGTACCACCCTCAAGGGCGGCGGGCTTTTCTACTGCGCCTGGAGCCCCCACGGGGGCGACGCGTTCACCAGCACCCCCGCGCGGCAGCGGATCGCCACCTGGTTGAAGCGCACCCCTGCCTTGTGCGCGCTCAGCACGTAGTCCCCCGCCGGAACGTTGAGGAAGAGCACTCCCCCGTCGAGGCTGGTCTCCGTGAGCTCCCTCGCCGGGACGATCGCGCTCGCGCTGAGGTAGCGGAAGTACACCGGCCCCGCAGAGGCCGGCAGCGGCGGGTCGATGGTCACCGTCGCCCCGACCTCTCCGTGGCCTCCCGGGTCGTAGGTGCCGCGGTAGGCCGCCGCGACCACCGTCGTCGCGATCTGGCAGCGGTCGGGCTCCGGGGTGATGCGGAGGTACTGAGCGAGCACCCGGAAGATCCCGTTGGTGGGCGACTGGAAGCCCACCCGCTCCAGGCCCTCGGGCGCGACGAGCAGCGTGGAGGTCTGCACGGGCCAGTGGTTCTCGTGGTGCATCTCCAGGGTCACCCGCTCTCCGGGGGTGAAGCCCGTGAACGCGTAGGCCCCGTCGGAGCCGGTGCGAGCGCACCAGCCCGGGTGCTCCAGCACCGTGACCACCGCGTCGCGCACCGGGCCCCCGTTCGGACCGAAGATGTGCCCGTGCCCTCGCACCGCGACCCCACCGTCGCCGCCGTTCACCGGCGAGGGACACGAGGGGATCACCCGCCCGCTGTCCACCGGCTCCGGGGGAAGGTCCTCCGCGGGAGCGTCCACCGTCGACGGTGCGTCGAGCGCGTCCACCACCGCGGGAGCGTCCGCGCCCGCATCGAGCGGCGGCGGCGTCCCGTCGCTACAGCCCGCGAGCCACCCCAGCACGGAGACCCCGATGATCGATTGGCGCTGCATCGGGGAGGCACGCTCGCCCGTGAGGGGGATGCCTTGCAAGGTGATAGCGTGCGCCCGTGACCTTCCAGGCGATCGTGCTGCTGGCCCTGGGCCTTGCGATGGACGCCACCGCGGTCGCGGCGGCCCGAGGCCTCGCGGCGCCCCGGCTGCGCGCCCGCGACGTCGCGCTGGTGGCGGCCCTCTTCGGCGGCTTCCAGGCCCTGATGCCGCTGATCGGGTGGTTCGTCGGACAGAGCGTGGGGCCCCTGATCGAGCGGTGGCACCACTGGGTGGTCTTCGTCCTCCTCGGGGCCATCGGCGCGAAGATGCTCTGGGAGGCGCGCGAGGAGGCGGACGAGGGCGACATCCGGAGCGACCGCGACGTGTTCGACCTCCGGGTGATGCTGCTGCTCGCGGTGGCCACCAGCATCGACGCCCTCGGGGTCGGGGTCACCCTCCCCCTGCTCCGCGCCCCGCTGCTCCTCTCGGTGGCCACCATCGGCGTCGTCACGGCGGCGCTCAGCGTCCTCGGGCTCTACGCCGGGCGCCGCTTCGGGTCGGCGCTGGGTCGCAAGCTCGACGTCGTCGGCGGGCTGGTGCTCATCGGCCTCGGCGCCAGGACCCTCCTCGAGCACTTCCATCGCGTCTGATCGCTCGACCCGCCCTCTGCCCTCCACACCCCCCCTCTCACCAAAGGACCGCCTCGATGACCCGCCCCGTCTCGCGCCTCGCCCCTGCCGCCGCGCTGGCGCTTCTGGCGGTCGTCGCGACCGGCTGCCGCAAGGCCGCGCCGCCGCCGCCTCCGGACGCGGGTCCGGTGGCCTCGCTCAGCGCCCGCTGCGAGCGCCGCGACTTCTCCGCGTGCGACTCCCTCGGCGACCGCTACGAGCGGGGAGCGGGCGTCACCCAGGACGACGCGCGCGCCGCCGCGCTCTACCGCCGCGCCTGCGACGGGGGCTTCGCCGGGGGGTGCACCCACCTCGGGTGGCTCCTCGAGTCGGGCCGCGGCGTGGGACGCGACCCCGCCGCCGCCGCGACGCGCTACCGCCGCGCCTGCGACGGACGTCACCTCCGCGGCTGCACCAACCTGGGCTGGCTGCTCGAGAACGGAACCGGCGTCACCGCCGACCTGCCCGCGGCCATCGCCCTCTACCAGCGGGCTTGCGAGGGCGACGAGGGCGTCGCGTGCGGCAACCTCGGGCGGCTCCACGCCGAGGGCGTAGGGGTCGCTCGCGACCTCGCGCAGGCCAGAACCTTCTTCACCCGGAGCTGCGACCACGGCGCCTGGGCGAGCTGCACCCGCCTGGGGTGGATGTACGAGTCGGGCGAAGGGGTCGCGGTCGACGCCGCCCAGGCCGCGGTGCGCTACCGCCGCGCCTGCGACGAGGGAGAGGCGCGAGGCTGCGTCAACCTGGGCTGGCTCTACCAGAACGGCGCCGGCGTCCCCGGGGACGCCAACCGCGCCCGCGGCCTCTACGAGCGCTCCTGCGCCCAGGGCAACGCCCTCGGGTGCGCCAACCTCGCGGGCCTCTATGAGCAGGGCATCGGCGTGGCGGTCGACCTGCCCCGCGCGGCGGCGAGCTACGAGCGCGCCTGCGAGGCGGGCAACCACCCGGCGTGCACCACGCTGTCGACGATGTACCAGGAGGGCCGCGGGGTGACGCGCGACCTCGCCCGCGCGCTCAGCCTCGCCGAGCGGGCCTGCGAGGGAGGCAACGCGCTCGCCTGCAACAACGCGGGCTGGCTCCACAACGAGGCCCCCGGGAGGCCGCACGACCCCGTGAGGGCGCTCTCCCGCTACGCCCGCGGCTGCGAGAGCGGCAACGCCCTCGCGTGCGCCAACCTGGGATCGATGTACCAGCACGGCCTGGGCGCGGCGGTCGACCTCCCTCGGGCCAGGGAGCTCTACAACCTGGCGTGCACCCGCGACCTGGAGATGGGCTGCCGACTGCGGGACGCGCTCCGCCGCTGACGGCGGGGGACTGATCGGTGCGGTGAGGCCCCCTTCCCCGCTGCCGCGCGCCCTCACCCCGCGGGGCGGGGGCAGGGCTCAGACGTCCGCATAACAATCACAGCGCTGTCAGGTCACGGAGCCCTGCCCCCGCCCCGCGGGGGTGAGGGCGCGCGGCAGCGGGGAAGGGGGCCGCGCTCGCAGCTGTCGTCAGGGGCCAAGGTCGAGGGACACTCTCACCGCACCCGCAGCACCCGCGCGCTGCGAGGCGCCAGCTCGACGCGGCCGCCCATCTCCGCGGGAGCGCCGTCGCGCATCAGGTCTTCGTACATCGCCGCCGGGACCTCCACCGAGCGCGCCACGTCGGCGCGGTTGAGGGCCACCACGATGTCGCGCGCCGCCATGCCGCAGCCGCCCATGCGATAGACCCAGGTGTCCTGGGTGCTGGAGAGCGTGGTGCGGCTGCCACGACCCAGCACCGGGTTGGTCGCGCGGATGCGCCCCAGCCGGCGGACCTGCGCCCGAAGCGCGAGCTGGTGGGGGTTCAGCGAGGCGTCGCTCCAGGGCATCATCCGTCGGTTGTCGGGGTCGCCCCCGCCCGCGAGCCCGACCTCGTCGCCGTAGTACATCAACGGAACGCCCGGGTTGGTGAGCATCACCGCGAAGGCCAGGGCCAGGCGCTCGTAGGGGGGCGCGTCGGTGGGCTGGCGGAAGTCCGTCGACCAGCCGTTGGAGGGTGAGCTCCCGGCGCGGCAGTCGGCGATCTGCCGGCTCGCGAAATGGATCGCCCTCGGGATGTCATGGTTGCCGATGAAGGTGCTCATGAGGGCGGTGGTTCCGTAGAAGGAGTCGTTGCCCGAGATCCAGTCGGCGAAGCGGTCGAGGCCTCCGGCGGGGGTGAAGAGTGCCTCGCAGAGCCTGGCCTTGAAGGGGAAGTCGAACTGCCCGTCGAGCATGGTCGAGGGGTTGACGGCGCTGCGAAGCGCGCCCCGGTCGTCGTAGTTGAAGGTCTCTCCCACCAGGTAGAAGCGCCCTCCCATCGGCGAGCTCACCTCGCGGTTGATGCGGGCGCGGAGGTCGGTGAGCCAGCGCAGCGGGACGTGCTTGATGGCGTCGAGGCGCAGCCCGTCGACCTGGTAGGTGCGCGCCCACCAGAGGGCGTCGTTGACGCTCCAGGCGCGGGCGGCGTCGTTCTCGAAGTCGAAGGGAGCGAGGTAGGAGGTGAAGGCGCAGCGGGTTCCCCAGACCGGGTCGTCCCAGAGGTTCTCCGGGCCGCAGAGACGGAAGCTCCCGCCCGAGCCTCGGGCGAACCAGTCGCGGTGCGCGCGGTAGAGCCCGCTCTCGTCGTCGACGTGCTTCATCACATAGTCGAAGAGCACCCGCACCCCGTGGCCGCCCGGCGAGGTCGCGCCGTGCGCCGCGGCGATGAGCGCACGGAGGTCGCCGTCGGTGCCGAGCCTGGGCTCCACCCGGGGCGCTGGCATCGGGCGCATCGGGTCGGTGTAGTCGGTGTTCTCCGGCGAGGGCCAGTAGCCGTGATAGCTGGAGTACACGTGCGGATCGGCCGCCGGATCGATGGCCGCCCCGGAGGTGTCGCGGGCCTTGTAGGGGGCCGAGAGCCAGAGCGCCGTCACGCCCAGGTCGGCGAGGTAGGGCATGCGCGTCGTGAGCCCGGGGAGGTCGCCGCCCGCGTATTGACCGCTGGCTCCGCGGGTGGCGTCGCCGTCCGTCGCGCCGGGGACGAGGGTGCGACGGCCGTCGCCGTCGCTGAAGCGATCGACCATGGCGAAGTACATGAACGCGTCGCGCCAGTCGAAGGCCGTGACGTCGCCGCAGGAGGCCGCCGCGCCTCCGCATACGTTGAGCACGCTGTTCTCCCCGCCGGCCCCATCGGGGGAGCGGGTGGGGTTCATGGGATCGGCGATCCAGCGGGTGCCATCGATGATGAACTTGTACTCCTGGCGGCCGCGGGGCTCGACGCGGGTGGTGACGGTCCACGCGCCGTCGGCGCCTCGCGTGAGGGGGAGCGCGCCCGCGGCGGTGGTGGCGGGCCAGCGCAGCCACGAGCCGCTCAGCCACACGCTGGTGGCGCGGTCGTCGACGTAGCGGAACTGCACCTCGTTGCAGGGCGGGGGCGGAGGGGTCGGGGGGACGTCGACGCCGAGCACGGCGCCGTCGGCGAGCACGGTGGAGTGGCAGGCGCCGTCGGGAAGGCGGGCGGCGTCGTCGGGGCAGGAGCCGTCGGGGGAAGTGGTGACGGGGCCGCGGGGGATGTCGAAGTCGGCGCCGATGTCGGTGAGCGAGGCGCCGCCGTCGAGGAGGCGCGAGTTGTCGACAGCGCAGCCCGAGGAGAGCGCGGCGGAGAGGACGAGCGAGCGGGTCCACCAGGGGAGGGAGTGGGTCATCGGGTTGCGGCGGAGCGTACCCGATGGGGCGGAGGGTCGGAGAGGGCGGGCGGAGTGGACGCGCTGGGGCGACGAGGGGGTCGGCGAGGGGGACGGTGGGACGAGAGGGGAGGCGGGACGAGAGGGGAGGCGGGCAGCGGGCGCTCGCGGCGGCGGTCGCGAGGGCGTCGGAAGATTGCGGGGAGGCCAGAGGGATGTTAGGGGGTCGGGTTGCGGCTGCGTGGCAGCGCCCTCTATGTGGATAGGCAGTCGGGAGTCTGCCGAATGCGATATTGGGCGGACGAGTCAGCCCCCGGCAGACGATCAGACACGAATCGAAAAAGCACCCCGATAGTCCGGCATAGACCACGCCCAATTCTCCGCCTACTATGGCCATCAACCACGAATGCCCGCAGACGATTCATGCGTAGTGTGCTAAGCACCTTGCTGCGTTTTCCCTAGGAGCGAGTCGACGACCATGGCCTCCAAGAAGTCCAACGCCAAGAGTCCCGCCAAGCGCATCGCGTTTTTCAATCACAAGGGTGGGGTGAGCAAGACAACCACCGCATTCCACTTGGGTTGGATGCTCGCCCAGAAGGGCAAGCGGGTAGTGTTGGTGGATGCGGATCCTCAGTGCAACCTTTCGGGAATGATCCTTGGGTACAAGGGACAGAAGGACTTCGATGAGTTCTATCGAACCGAACCCGAACGCAATCTGAAAGTCGGTCTCTCGCCCGCATTTGAGTCGCGACCGAAGATGATTGAGGCGATCAATTGCGTACCGGTGATCGGGAATGAGAACCTACTGTTGCTTCCCGGGCATATCGGTCTTTCAGAGTACGAAGTGACACTGGGTATCGCGCAAGAACTTACGGGATCAATCCAGACGCTTCAAAACCTGCCGGGATCGATTTCGTATCTATTGAGCAAGACTGCCGAGCACCACAATGCCGACTTTGTTCTCGTGGATATGAACCCAAGCTTGAGTTCAATCAATCAGAACCTGCTCATGACTAGCGATTTTTTCCTGGTCCCAACGAGTCCAGACTACTTTTCAGTCATGGCCATTGACTCGCTGACCGCCGTACTGCCTCGCTGGCGTTCCTGGGCAAGCAAGGCATCGAGTCTTCAACTCTTGAAGGACGCCACATATCCGTTCCCTGATGCCAGCCCGAAATTTCTCGGCACCGTCGTCCAGAAATATCGAATCCGAGGGCCTGGTGTAGCAAGCGAGACCGGGATGCCTTCGAGTGGCAAGCCGGCAGAGGGGTTCCAACGCTGGATTGACGAGATCAACAGCGTGGTTGAACGGAAGTTTGTTCCGATGCTCGAGAAGCAAGGAATGGCGCTGGATTCAAGTCGATATGAAAACCTCAATATCGGCAGCAATCGGTGTCTAGCCGAAATCTCCGACTTCAACAGTTTGGTCGCGAAGTCACAGGACGAGCGAACGCCCGTTTTTGCTCTCACCGACGAACAGATCGGATTGGGGGGCGTACTGCTCGAACGCACCAAGAAGTCACGCGATAGGTTCGCGGGTATTTTTTCTGATTTGGCTGACATTGTTGTGAATCTCGTCTAGGCATCGCGATGTTGGCCGCCCGCGCTCAGTTTCGTGAGAATTTGCGCCGTGCCAAGGATCTCTGTGCCTTGGGGACTGCCCTGAGTTCGCAGACAACGATGGCGCTCGACGTGTCGGACATCTTCCGTGCAGCATTCGTACTTGCCGTCAGCGCACTTGACTACCTAATCCATGAAATCTGTCGAAAGGGAATGCTTGAGATCGCCTCCGGTGTTCGGCCTGCGACGGATGCCTATAACCGGTTTCCGATTGCTCTTTCAGTATCAACCGCCCTAACTGCCAATCCAGGCACAACAGGGGCGCTTGATGATGCGATTCGCGAAAAGCACTCCTTTCTAAGCTTTCAGCAGCCAGAGAAAATTGCTGATGCCATTCGCCTTGTAAGTTCGAAGAAGCTGTGGGAGGATGTTGGGGCGCAAATTGGCGATGACCCAAAAGTGGTCAGGGCACGACTCAGCCTCATCGTCGATCGACGCAACAAGATCGCGCATGAGGCAGATATGGACCCGACTGTGCCAAACACTCAGTGGCCGATTGACGCGACCGTCGTCAATGAAGCAGTCGCGACAATCTCCTCGATTTCAGAAGCAATCGTGGTGGTGGTCACGACACCGTAGCGCGTCGGAGCCACCCTCCGCGCGCCCGCGAGACAAAGATCTGCGCGCAAACACAATAGATCTTGACTTTTGCAATTGCCCGAGGCACGCGCGACCTAACAATCAATTAGGTCGGTGAGGAGACAACAGCGATGGAACAGTCAATCGATCTTGCGGACCCTCAAATCTTTGGAAACGACGCAGCCGAAGACGAGTCACCGGCAATCCTCGCAGGCTACTTTCTAGAGCATCCTTTCTTGCGGGAATTTTTCGGGCCGGAAGAACGAATCCAGATCGTTCGCGCTCGGAAAGGGATGGGGAAGTCGGCAGCACTTTCCAAGCTTGCATATGATCTGGGCAACGCAATCAGCGCCCAGGAAGACGCTGATATGCCGCTAGTCACGCGCCTAACGGGTGCTGATCTTCTCGGTCTCGGTGACCTTGAGGGAACAGACTGGGCACGACTTCAAAACCAATGGAAGTGTTTGCTGATTGATGCCGCGACAATTGAACTTGCAAGGCGCCTGCGCGTGGTGCCTCCAGCGCAGATGTCTACACGGGAATTGGCGACACTGCGGGGGCAGCACCTGGGTGTGTTTCTCGCGAACCGGATCCGCCAAAACGCCTCTCCTGGGGTGACGATTCACGAACCTTCCGTCGTGTGGTATCTAGTCGATGACATCGACTCCACATTCGAAGACAATGATGTGTATCGCGCCCGAGTGTCGACATTTTTTTCTGCGTGCCGTCAACTGGCGCGTGACATCGAGGGTATTCGGATTCGTGCAAGCGTCCGTTCGGACGTGTGGACGTCTTTGCGCAAGAACGAAGACTTGGATAAGTGCGAACAATACGTCGCCGACCTGCGTTGGAATCGCCGTGAACTCCAGCGGATCTTGCTGAAGCGGATTCTTGCCTACGTCCGTCGTCGCGTCCCCTCTCGACTTGCAGACCTTGCCGACCCTGTCGACCTTGATCTGTACGCCGATCGTATTAGTGATCTTGTGTTTGTTCGCCGCATGAAGTGGGGCGAACACTCGGGAGTCCCTCCGTTTTTTCCACTGGCGGTTCTGTCCGCTGGGCGGCCTCGATGGCTCGCACAGCTTTGCAGACTTGCGAGCCGACATACCGCACGACGCAAGGCACCTATGATCGGCATGGGCGACATCCAGTCCGCGATGACCGAGTATGGACGCCTTCGGAGTTCCGACCTGTACAAGGAGCATCAGCATCAGTTCGCCCATCTGCAGCGCCTTGTCGAGGCGTTTCGCCGGGGACGGCGGCGGTACTCGTACACGCAACTGGAGTTGCGCATCGTTGACAGTTACGTGTTTCCTACCGGTCAAGGCGGGATACCGCCGATTGATGGCACGCCGTACCGTCACCCAAAGCAACTTGCAGCTTTTCTTTATAAGATCAACTTCCTGCAAGCGCGCGGCCAGGCACCATCGGATGGGGCTCCGCCCGAGTTCATGAGTCACGACGAGCATCCCGAACTGCTCGCAGCAGAGGAGACAGAAGCGTCTCCGTATCCCTGGGAGGTGCATCCGGCATACCGGACATCCCTCGACATTCGATGATGACAAAGGAGGCACGCGATGGGAGCTGAATGGAATCAATTCTTGGATGATGTCAAAGCGGCTCGAGCTGATCTGGGTAACCCGAGGATCGTCTGGTACCGTGGTCAGCTGAACGCGAGCTGGTCCCTCATTCCGTCACTCCTACGCGTGCCAAACGGACTCCTCAAGGAGCGCGACGCGTTCTTGGAGTTTCGCCGGAGCGCAACGCGGCTGTTCGAGAAGCGCTACTCACAGTGGGAGACGCTGTTCGATATGCAGCACTATGGAATCCCGACGCGTCTACTTGACTGGTCCGAAGTTCTCGGAATCACTGTTGCGTTCATCGTCCATTCGGATCAGCCGCTGACCGGTGACGCTGCGGTGTATTTGTTAGACCCAGTGGCACTGAATCGGTTCAGTGGCGTGGATGGGGTGAAGTCCTTGCCCGACGACGCTTCGTTTGAATATCAAAACATCTACTGGGAAAAGAAGCCATTTGCTGCCGTGTATCCCGTTGCTGTTTACCCGCCGCTTCAGTCGGCGAGACTATTTGCTCAACGTGGCGTATTCACGGTGCATGGTGATGACCGAAGATCGCTCGATGTCCAGTGTCCTGCTGCGGTCCGCAAGGTGGTACTTCCGAAATTGGCGCTGGACGACGCGCGCGAGTTCTTGGAGCACGCCAATCTCGACGAGTACTCCATTTATCCCGACATCGTTGGCATGGCACATTACCTTCGGCGAAAGGTGTTCGGTTGAGGTTCGCGACGCTGTGAAGGCGCCGGCCCAACCAGCGGCTGCTGCTGCCAGCCGCGCTTCGCTCGACGGCAGAGCCGCGGGACGTTAAGCAAGCGACGAATGGGCGATGGAATCGCCCCGCGCAGCAAGCGACAACCAACAATTCACGGAAGTGGTATCGATGACATCCATCAAAGATGTCATTTCTTCAGCCAGCGAATGCCTTGAGTGATGGCTCTCATGGCATTGTGTGGTGTTCTCCTCCGCACCAAAAGCCAATGCGGTGACCAATGAGGCTCAAGTCGTACAAGATCCATGGATACCCACCGATCAGCCAGTTCGAGATAACAGATCTGGCTGACGTCGTGGTTCTTGCTGGGCCAAACGGGGTCGGTAAGACGAGCCTTCTCACGAAACTCCTAACCCTGTTCCAGAATCCAGGAAACACGCCGAATGCGAGTGTGGATGTCGAGGCAACGAACCGCGATGAGGAGACGGCTTGGGGACAGAAGACGCTGTCTACATCCCTGCCCGACGATGCGAGGAAATTACGTGTATTCCTTCAGCGCAGTCAGAAGCGAGGACAACTGCGAAGCAGTCTGATCAACTTCGACTCGGCAAGGCAACTCGAACAGATAAAGCCCTACACGTTCTCCTGGAACTTCAGCGATCCCTTCTTCGAGGACATCGGCTGGAATCACTCCTTCCAACCGATGAAGGGGCGCTTTCAGGACACGATCCACTCCATGCATCGCAAGCTGCGGAGCCAGAAGGAAGACATTGCCAAAAAGGCATTGGCGCTTCAGGCATCTGGCGAGACATCGATGCTTTTGAACTTCCAAGATCCCCTAGAGAAATTTTACGAAGCGTTCGCCAAACTCCTACCCGGCCGTTCTATCGAACGTCTAGAAGAACAATCGCAGACGATCCGCTATCGAGTCGGCAATGCTGTTCTCCCTCTCGACTCGCTTAGCTCAGGAGAGAAAGAAGTCGTGACCATTGTCTTCGACTTCCTGCTGCGAGACCCACATGATTGCATTATTGTCTTCGATGAGCCCGAGCTTCATCTGCATCCAGAGCTTTCGTATCGGCTTCTGCGAACACTTCGTGATGTGGGCGAGCGCAACCAGTTCATCTTCTCAACACACTCTCCTGACATCATCACGGCGTCACTCGACCACTCTGTAGTGTTCGTGGCGCCGGCGAACGAGAGTCGCCCGAACCAGGCAGTGCAACTCCGCGAGGACGATGAGGCCACACGAGTTCTGCACCTGATCGGCCAGTCGATCGGCGTCGTGTCGCTAGGGAAGAAGATCGTACTCATTGAGGGGACAAAGTCCAGCCTCGATAAGCAGACCTACGGGAGCATCGTGGGTTCGCAGTTTCCGGAACTCGTTCTGGTACCCGTGGGTGGAAAGGAGAGTATCGGATCGTTTGTTAAGGCGTTCGAGACCGTGCTGAACAAGACAGTGTGGGGCGTGGAGTTCTTCATGCTCTGCGACGGAGACAGTTCGGCCGGAGTCACTTCCAGAGTCGACGCGAGCGGTCGACTTCATCGTCTTCCGCGGTATCACATCGAGAACTACTTCCTCGATGAACGAGTCTTGGCTCGCGTGTTCGAGTCACTCGAAGAACCGGAGGAGTCCTGGCTCCGTGACCCAGCAAAAATCCGTACTGAAATCAGGAATATCGCCCAAGGCGCGTTGTCATACGCGGTGGCGCTCAATGTGTCCCACCGACTTCGCACTAAGGCAGGAAACGTCGACCTCATGCCTCAATCCTGCCACGAAAAAGACGTCAAGGCGCTGATGCATCTTTTCGAGGGTCGGCGAGTTGCGGAGTCCATGCGTGTGCTCGATGCACTCGACGCCAAGAGCGTCGAACTGGCGGTGCGAGACGAGTTCACACACCTCTCTAGCCTCCTCGCGCAGGACGACGACGAGTGGCTGCGCCAGATACCAGGAAAGGCCGTTTTCCAACAGTTCTCGTCCAAGACGCCACTCGATGCGCCTCGCTTGAAGCGGCTATATTTGAAGGTTGCGGCGACCGCCGAGTCGGACCCCTTCGCTGAGGTTAGAGAAGTCTTCAAATTGTTTACCACCTTTGGGAGCTAGCCAATGGATAGTCGTTTGCGGTTGATCGACGTGCCTAACAAGCAGATGGTGTCGACCGCTCCCACTGCTCCCGCCGTCGACTTGCCGCTCCCGTTGCGGCGGCAGATCTGGGCGTCGCGCATATCTTCGACACGCCAACCCAATGCGCCTCACCCGGAGCGAAGCGGCTGTCCTCTGGGCTTATTTCCGACGGTGGGGATGCGCTGTTTTCGTGGATCGTGGGGAGCGACCGCGACGCCAGCCCGATGCGCCTCACCGTCGCGAAGCGACGGGCGCGACCGCGACGCCGGCCCAACGCGACCTCGTGGAATCGGCGGTTCCACCCGAGCGGAGCTCGACCGGTCGGAGTCGGAGCGCCGGACCGCTGGAACGCATTGAGCTGGCGTCGCGGTCGCGCCCGTCGCTTCGCGACGGTGAGGCGCATCGGGCTGGCGTCGCGGTCGCTCCCCACGATCCACGAAAACAGTCAAACGAGCGACGTGCCCCTCACCCACTCCGCCCCCCGCGCCCCCTCGGCGCCACCAGCGCATCGATCACCCGCTGCGCCGCCCTCCCCGGCGCCTGCCCCGCCCGCGTGTACACATGCGGCTGATACGTATGCGTGCTCCCGGCCTTCCAGCGCACCCGCTCCAGCGTCCCTCTGCGCAGCTCCTTGGCGATGAGGTGCTCCGGCATCCACCCATAGCCGAGCCCATCGAGCAAACTCGTCTTCTTCGCATGGAAGTCATTGAGGCTCACCACCGTCGGCACATCCAGCGCGTCGGTGCTCAGCCGTAGCCGCGGATCGCTCCCTCGCACCACCAGCAGCACCTGCCCCCGCAGGTCGTCGTCGCTCACCGCCGCGCCCTTCGCCACCAGCGGGTGCCCCTTGCGCGCCACCAGCAGCGCCCTCAGCGGCGCCATCGCCTGCGACCTCAACGACACCGTCTTCGGCGGCAGCACCGAGACCATCACGTCGGCCTCGGCCCTCACGAAGGCCTCCTCCACGCCCCCCAGAAACTCCGCCGTCACCGTCAGCCTCGTCGGAACCCGCTCCCTCGCCAGCTCGCCCACCACGCGCAGCACCGGGTCGGCCTGCACGATGCCGTCGAAGACGATCCCCAGCCGAGGCTCCCACCCGGTGCGGATCACCTCGCACAGCGCCCCGAGGTCGCGCTCGGCGTCGAGCATCCGCCGGCACTGCGCCAGCACCAGCTCCCCCACCGGCGTCAGCTTCGTGCGGTAGCCCGTGCGGTCGAGCAGCGCCAGGCCCGTCTGCGCCTCCAGGCCCTTCAGCGCGTAGAGCACCGCCGTGTGCTGCTTGTGAAGCGCCGCCGCGGCCTTCGCGAAGGTGCCGTGGTGCGCGAGGGCGTCGAGGGCGCGGGCCTGGTCGAGGGTCACCTCCATGAGCCCCACGATGGTAACCCCAGCGCACCATCTCGGTAGAATCTTCGTGCTTTCTTCCGACCGTCTCCGGGCGCCATCGTGGGCGCATGGACATCCCCTACGTTCGTGGTCGCGTGGCTCTCCAGGCGCATGTGGGCGTTCCCGAGGGGACCGTCGAGGAGGAGTACGCCCGCAACGGCTTCTCCGGTCACTACGCCCACCTCTACCGCCGCGAGGCCCCGGTGGGCTGGACCCGCATCGAGGGCCCCCTTCGCCCCCGCGCCTACGACCTCAACCGCGTCGAGGCTCCCTCCGGGGGCGACCTGCTCACGGCCCGGCAGCGCGTGCTCGCCAACGCCGACGTGGCCCTCTCCACGGCCACGCTCACCGAGGCGATGCCGTACTTCTATCGCAACGCCGACGCCGACGAGGTGCTCTTCATCCACGAGGGCGCCGGGCGCATCGAGACCGACTTCGGCCCGCTGGCCTATGAGCCCGGCGACTACCTCCTGGTTCCTCGGGGGACGGTCTACCGCCTCGCCCCGAGCTCCCCGACGCGGCTCATCACCATCGAGGCCTTCAGCGAGGTGCGCTTCCCCGAGAAGGGCATGCTCGGCCAGCACGCCCTCTTCGACCCCGCGGTGGTGCGCGTGCCGACGCCCGGCGAGGAGTCCACCGCGACCCCCGACGCCCAGGGCGAGTACGAGCTGCGCATCGTGCGCCTCGGCGAGGTGACCCGCGTCTTCTACCCGACCTGCCCCATCAACACCGTCGGGTGGAAGGGAACCCTCACGGTGATGCAGCTCAACGTGCGCGACATCCGACCGGTGCTCTCCGACCGCTACCACCTGCCGCCGTCGGCGCACTCGACCTTCGTCATGCGAGACGCGGTGATCTGCACCTTCCTCCCCCGCCCGCTGGAGAACGGCGACCCCCGCGCCATGAAGGTTCCCTTCTTCCACGCCAACATCGATTTCGACGAGGTGATCTTCTACCACCGGGGGCAGTTCTTCTCCCGGGAGGGCATCACCGCGGGGATGCTCACGCTGCACCCGCAGGGCATCCACCATGGTCCTCAGCCGAGGGCCGTGGGGCGCGCCGCGGAGGTCACCCACACCGACGAGATCGCCGTGATGCTCGACACCCGCAACCCCCTGCGCGTCTGCACCGCCGCCGAGCGCGTAGAGGCCTCCGACTACTGGAAGAGCTGGTCACCCAAGTGAACCCCACGAAGGACCCGACAACCCCCATGAGCACCACGACCAACCCCGCGGGCCTCGACGGCATCGAGTTCATCGAGTTCGTCTCCGCCGACCCCGAGCGGCTGCACCAGCTCTTCACCACCTTCGGCTTCTCCCGGGTGATGCGCCACGCCACGCGCGCCATCGACCTCTACCGGCAGAACGACATCACCTTCCTGCTCAACCGCGAGCCAGACTCCTTCGCGGCGCAGTTCGGCGCCCTCCACGGCCCGGCCATCTCCTCGATGGGCTGGCGCGTGCACAACGCCGCCGACGGGATGGGCGCCGTGCTCGCCCGAGGCGCCACCGCGGCCCCGAAGGTCGACCTCGACCGCGACGGCCATCCCCTGCCCGCGGTGATGGGCATCGGAGACAGCCTGATCTACCTCGTCGACGGCTACGAGCAGCCCTTCGCCGCGCGCTACGCCGCCCTGGGCTTCGAGGCCATCGAGTCGCCGGAGATGGTCCAGGGGAAGGGCTTCACCGTCATCGACCACCTCACCAACAACGTGCACAAGGGCACCATGGAGCGCTGGGCGAACTTCTATCGCTCCATCTTCGGCTTCACCGAGGTGCGCTACTTCGACATCCGCGGCGCCAGGACGGGCCTGACCTCCTACGCGCTGCGCTCCCCCTGCGGGCGCTTCTGCATCCCCATCAACGAGGCCAGCGAGAAGAAGTCGCAGATCAACGAGTACCTCGACGAGTACAACGGCCCCGGCATCCAGCACCTGGCCTTCCTCACCACCGACCTGCTCTCCTCGCTCGACGCGCTGCGAGGCTCGCCGGTGGAGTTTCTCGACATCGACGACGACTACTACGCCCAGGTCTTCGAGCGGGTGCCCGGCGTGAAGGAGGACCACGCACGCATCCGCGCCCACAACGTGCTCGTCGACGGCGACGAGGAGGGCTACCTGCTGCAGATCTTCACCCGCAACCTCGTGGGGCCGATCTTCATCGAGCTCATCCAGCGCGAGAACCACCTCTCCTTCGGCGAAGGAAACTTCGGCGCCCTCTTCCGCTCCATCGAGCGAGACCAGGTCCGGCGCGGGGTCTTCAACCAGGACTGAACCCGTCCCCTCCCATGGCAGATCTGGCCATGGACCCTCCGAACACCCCGACAATCTGTCGCCAACGCCGTCGGATGGGCGCAAGGCCCCGCCACGACGCCCCTTCGCGGCCGACTCGACGGTCGCTCGCGACTGGCATCGGGGTTGCTCATGGGCCCACACGATGCGCCGCAAGCCCGCTGCGACCACCCATGACGTGACCGTGATCGCCGAGAGCCCCGAGACGCTCGACGGCCTCCTCGGCTACCTCGGGCAGGCGGGCCTGGTCGCCCGAGGCCTGCGCTCCCTCGACGCCGTCAGCGTCATCGAGGCGACCCGCGCCGCCGTGGTGCTCTTCCCCGACGGCTTCGAGCTGCCCTCGGTGGTCGCCCTCACCCGAACGATCCGCACGAGGCGGGCAGACCTGCTGCTGGTGATCGTCACCGGCGACGAGCCCCGCTTCCGGGAGCTCACCCTCCCCCTCGGTCGCTCGGTGCTGCCGCAGATGTATCCAAAGCCCGCGTTCGGGTGGACGATCCTCGACGCGATCCGCCACCACACCCGCGCGGGCTCTGGGGGAGCCCCGAGATGACACCCTTGATCAACCCGTGGAGGCCCGCACCGTGGGCATGAACCTCCTCGCCGTCGCCGGCCTGCTGCTGCTGCTCGGCGCCGTCGCGTCGCTCGTCGCGCCGCGCAACTCCACCCGCATGGGCTTCGCCCTCGCCTCGCAGGTCGCCGCGACCGCGCTGGTGCTCTCCGCCGCGCTCCCGGTGATCGCCTGGGGCACCGCCATCGAGGCCACCTACCGATGGTCGTACCCCATCGATGCGCTGCGCACCCGCCTCGACCCGCTGGGGGCCTTCTTCCTCGCGTGGTCGCTGCCGATGACCCTGCTCGGCGCCGTCTACGCCGTGGGCTACCTCGCGCCCTACCTCCAGAAGGGGCGCAACGCGGGCGCGCACTTCGCGCTGCTCAACATGGTCTCGCTCTCCTTCATCATCGTCTACACGGCCGAAAACGCGCTGATCTTCCTCTTCGGCTGGGAGATCGCCGCGGTCGCCGCGTGGCTGCTCGTCATCTGGGACTACCGCAACCAGAAGGTGCGCTTCGCGGGCTTCAACTACCTGGTCTCGACCCACGTCGGCATGTTCGTCCTGGTCGCGGCCTTCATGATCCTCCACAGCCAGACCGCGTCGATGGACTTCTCCGCCTTCGCGCCCTTCCTCTCCCGGCCGGGCACGCTGCGCAACGTGGTGTTCGTCCTGCTGGTGACCGCCTTCGGCTTCAAGTCCGCCTTCTTCCCCTTCCACACCTGGCTGCCCCGCGCGCACGCCGCGGCGCCCGCGCACGTCTCCGCGCTGATGTCGGGGGTGATCCACAAGGCGGGGCTCTTCGCGCTGCTGCGCTTCACCCTGATGCTGGGCACGCCGGAGCCCTGGATGGGCTGGTTGCTCCTCGCCTTCTCCGGCCTCTCGACCCTGCTGGGCGTGCTCTACACCGCCACGCAGCGCGACCTGAAGCGCCTGCTCGGGTACTCCTCCACGGAGAACGTCGGCATCGCGGGCCTGGGCTTCGGCGTCGGCTACCTCGGCCTCGCCTGGCACCGCCCGGGCCTCGCGCTCGTCGGCTTCACCGGCGGCGCGCTCCACGTGCTCAACCACGCCTTCTTCAAGTGCCTGCTCTTCTACGCCGCGGGCGCCGTCTACCGGGCGACGCACACCGTCGACCTCGAGCGCCTCGGGGGCCTCGCCCGCAAGATGCCCCGCACCGCGGTGGCCTTCCTCGTCGGCGCCGTCGCCATCTCCGCGCTGCCTCCCCTCAACGGCTTCGTCAGCGAGTTTCTCATCTACTCGGGCCTGCTCTCGGCGGAGGCCCCCTCGGGCGAGGAGCGCATCCTCCTCGTCGCCACCGCCGCGCTCCTCTCCTTCGTCGGGGCCACCAGCGCGCTCTCGATGGTGCGCGCCTTCGGCCTGGCCTTCCTCGGCACCCCGAGGGCGCCCGAGGTGCACCCCAGCGGCGACGCCCCGCCCTCCATGGCCTGGCCCATGGGCCTTCACCTCGCCGGAACCGTCGTCCTCGGGCTCTTCCCCGCCGCGGGCCTGTGGCTCGTCTCCCCGGTGGCCCGGCTCCTCGTCGACGCCCCCGCCGCGCGAGGTCCCGAGGCGCTGCTGGCTCCGCTCCGCACGGGCAACGCGCTGCTGCTCGGGGCCGTGGCGCTGCTGCTGCTCGCCACCCTGGGCGCCCGGCGCGCCGCGCGTCGGCACGTCACCTGGGGCTGCGGCTACAGCGCCCCCACCCCGAGGATGCAGTACACCGGCACCTCGTTCTCGTCGCAGTTCGTCCAGGTCTTCGAGGCCTTCGTGCTGGAGCTTCGGCGAGAGAAGCTCCCCGAGGGCCCCTTCCCCGAGGCCGAGTCCCACGTGCACACCCACCACGCCGACGCCGTGGAGCGCCGCATGTTCGAGTCGCTCGGCAACGGCGAAGACCTGGTGCGAGGCGTCGCCCACCGCATCCCCGAGGAGCCGCGCTTCGCCTTCGCCGCAGGCCTGATCTCGCTGGTGGTCATCCTCGCGCTGCTCGCCAGCCACGCGGGAGGCGCGCCGTGACGCTCCCCTGGACGCTCGCCCACCTCGTCACCCTGCTGGCCTCGCCCATCCTCGTGGTCGGGGTCATCAACCGCACCAAGGCGCGCTGGGCCGGCCGCAAGGGCCCTCCCCTCGTGCAGACCTTCCACGACCTCGTGCGCCTCACGCGCAAGCGCCCGGTCTACAGCGGCACCACCACGGCGGTCTTCTGGGTCGCGCCCTACGTGATGCTCGCCACCGCGGCGGTCGCGGGGCTCATCGTGCCGATGCTCGGCGTCGGGTCGCCGCTGTCCTTTCGCTACGACTTCGTCTTCTTCGCGTACCTCTGGGGCCTCGGGCGCATGGCCCTGATGCTCGGAGCGCTCGACACCGGCAGCGCCTTCGAGGGCATGGGCGCCAGCCGGGAGGCGACCTTCTCGGCCCTCGTCGAGCCTGCGATGTTTCTCTCGCTCGGGACGCTCGGGTCGATGGCCGGGGCCTCGAGCTTCTCCCAGATGCTGACCTTCCACGGGGCCGACCCCGCGGTGGTCGTGGTGCGCGTCGGCTGCACCATCGCCATGACCGTGCTGCTGCAGGTCGAGTCGGCTCGCATGCCCGTGGACGACCCCACGACCCACCTCGAGCTCACCATGGTCCACGAGGTGATGATCCTCGACCACAGCGGCCCCGACCTCGCCGCGATGGAGTACGGCGCCGGGCTCAAGCTGGCCGCTGGCAGCGCGCTGCTCGCCTCGCTCATCAACCCCTTCGGAGCCGGGTCGCCGCGCCTCCTCGTCGCCGCCGCCCACCTCGCCCTGATGCTCTTGATCGCCGTCCTCGTCGGAACCACCGAGTCCACCATCGCCCGCCTCCGGCTGAGCGCCGTCCCCCGCTACCTGCTGGCCGCCCTCTTCGGCGCCGTGCTGGCCCTGCTCGCCAGCATCTGGCGCACCGGAGGCGCGCTGTGACCTCCCTCCTCACCGGCTACATGCTGGTGCTCCTGCTGCCGCTCTTCGTGGCGAGCTGGCGCGTCAGCCTCACGGGCCTGAGCCTCCAGGGACTGCTCATGGCCTGGATGGTCCTCGTGCGCCGCCCGGCGCTCTCCGTCGACCTCGTCGTGACCCTGGTCGACCTCGTGCTGGTGCGCGGCCTCGTCGCCCCGCTCGCGCTGCGCCGCGTGCTGCGCTCGCAGCGGCGCCCCTCCCGCGAAGACGTGATCCCCCCCAACCTCCTGTCCTGGTCCATCGTGGTGGGCCTGGTGATGCTCGGCTTCCAGTGCGCCGCGTGGCTGCACCCCGCCGCCGGGGGCGAGCACGCCCAGGTCGCGGTGGCCGCCACCGGAGTGCTCCTCGGCCTCTTCGTGCTGGCCAGCCAGAACGGCACCTTCAGCCAGGCCGTCGGGGCCCTTCGCCTGGAGTACGCCATCGCCCTCTTCGAGCTCGGCAGCCCGACGCACCTGCCCGTCGCGCTGCGCCTCGCCCAGGTCTCGATCTTCCTTGGCACCGTGCTCACCTACGCCCACTACGTCGGGCGGCTGCGCTCCACCGAGCTCGCCGCCCCCGCCGCGAGGATCCAATGATCGCCGCGCTGCTGCTCGTCGTCCTGCCTCTCCTCGGGGCGCTCGCGGCCCTGGCGCTGGGCCACCGATCGGCCCTGGCCGCGGTGCTCGTCGCCGCCACGGGCACCGCCCTCGGCGCCTGGCTGGCCTTCTTCCCGGGCGCTCCCTCCGGGCACCTCTGGGGGGACTACCTCACCATCGACCCCACCTCGCGGCTCTTCCTCCTGCTCATCAACCTCATCTTCCTGGGCGTCGTCGGGCATATCCGCGGACGGATGCAGCGGGCGCCCGAGGTGCTGGACGGCATCGAGCGCTTCATCGCCCTCGCGCTCGCCTTCCTGGCCGCGGCCAACCTCTCGGTGCTCTCCAACCACCTGCTGCTCGGCTGGCTCGCCCTGGAGGCCACGAGCCTCGCCGCCGCGCCGCTGGTCGCTCGGCGCGGCACCGCCTCCGCCGTCCGCGCGGCCTGGGGCTACTTCCTCTTCTCCTCGGTGGGCCTCGGCATCACCTCGCTCGGCTTCGCCTGCCTCGCCCGCAGCCTCGAACACTCCGGGGCCGAGCCGGTGTTCTTCTTCGACCAGCTCCGCGCGCTGGCCTCTACGCCGCCCGACGCGTGGCGGGAGGTGGGCCTCGCGCTGGTGATCGTCGGCTATGGCACCAAGCTCGGCCTCGCCCCGATGTACAGCTGGCTCCCGGACGCCTACGAGGAGGCGCCGCCCTCGGTGACGGCCATGCTCGCGGGGGTGCAGTTCAACTGCGCGCTGGTGGGGCTGCTGCGCATCCTGCAGGTCTACCGCGACGGCGAGCCGAGGATGGTCAGCGTCGCGCTGCTGGGCATCGGGCTCGCCTCCATGGCGGTGTCGACCTTCAGCATCATCGCGACCCACAACTACAAGCGACTGCTGGCCTACGCCTCGATCAACCACGGCGGGGTGATCGCCATCGGCCTGGGCCTCGGAGGCCGGGCCGCCTACGGGCTGGTGCTCTACGTGGTGAGCAACGCCTTCATCAAGGCGATCCTCTTCCTCTCGGCGGGCAAGATCGACGACCACTACGGCACCCGCGACATGCGCGAGGTCTCCGGGCTCATCAAGGACCTCCCGGCGAGCGGGCTCTTCCTCACCGTGGGCACCTTCGCGCTGCTGGGCTTTCCCCCCTTCGGCAGCTTCCTCGGCGAGCTGCTCATCCTCTCGGCGCTGATGCGAGGCCACTATGTGCTCGTCTTCGTGGCCTTCTGCGGGCTGCTCACGGTGACCTTCGTCGCCACCGGCCGCTCGATCTTCCCGATGATCTGGGGCGAGTCGAAGAAGCCCGCCCCGAACCAGGGGCTGCTCACGGCGCCGATCAAGCTGATCTTCGTCGCCGCCCTCGTCACCATGGGGGTCTTCCTGCCGCACCCGGTGAGCTCCCTCTTCGTCGACGTCGCGGCGTCCCTCGGAGGTGTCCGATGAAGCGCTCGTTTCCGCTGCGGCGCTGGGCCGTCTCGGAGCTGGAGGAGCGGCGCGGGGAGCGCTGGGCCGAGCGGGTGGGCGCCCTCCTCGACGAGGGCCTCAGGGTCGTCACCGCCTTCGCGCGCAGCGAAGGGCCCGACGTGATCGCGACGGCGCTGCTGCAGTCCGGAGACGGCGAGCTCGAGCTGGTGAGGGGGCGCCTCGACCGCGCCCACGGGTACCACTCGCTCACCCCGGCGCACCCGGCGATGCACTGCTTCGAGCGGGAGATGCACGAGCAGACCGGCCTGCGCATCGGGGCCCACCCCTGGCTGAAGCCCCTGCGCTACGAGGGCATCGCCGCCTCCTCCGCGATGGGAGCCCACCCCTTCTACAAGATCCAGGGCAAGGAGGTGCACGAGGTGCAGGTCGGCCCCGTGCACGCGGGCGTCATCGAGCCCGGAGCCTTCCGCTTCATGTGCCTGGGAGAGCGGGTGCACCACCTGGAGATCCAGCTCGGGTACCAGCACCGCGGCGTCGAGGCGCTGCTGCTGAAGGGCGACGCGCGCTCGAAGGCGCAGCTCGTCGAGACCATCGCGGGCGACAGCAGCATCGCCCACGGGCTTGCCTACGCCTCGGCCATCGAGGCGCTCTCGGGCCTCGACGCCGACCCGGGGCTCGAGCGCGGCCGCGCCATCGGCCTCGAGCTGGAGCGCGTGGCGATGCACCTCGCCGGGCTCTCCGGCCTCGCCGGGGACGTCGGCTTCCTCCAGGGGGCCACCACCTGGGGACGGCTCCGCACCACGGCCATCAACACCTCGATGCGCCTCTGCGGCAGCCGCTTCGGCCGGGGGTGGATCCGCCCCGGAGAGAGCCGCGCCTCGGCCGACGGCGCGCTGCTGGAGGTGGTGCGCTCCAACCTGGCGCTGATGGTGAGGGACACCGCCACCGTCAACGACCTCTTCCTCTCCTCGGCCACGGTGAGGCACCGCTTCCAGAGGGCGGGCACGCTCACCCACGCCCAGGCCATGGACATCGGCCTGGTCGGGCTCCCGGCGAGGGCCTGCGGGGTGGAGCTCGACCAGCGCGCCTACGGCCTGGGCGTCTACGGAGAGCACCCCATGGAGCGCAGCACCGAGGCCTCGGGCGACTGCTGGGCCAGGGCGCTGGTGCGCATCCGGGAGATCGATCGCTCGCTCTCATGGCTGGCGCGCATCCTGGAGGGGCTGCCGACCCTCGACGCGGTCAAGCGTCCGGTGGGCGAGCTCGCCGCAGGGCAGCTCGTGGCCTCGCTCAGCGAGGGCTGGCGGGGCGAGGTGGTGCACTGCCTGGAGACCGGGGCCGACGGCCGACTGGTCCACTACAAGGTTCAGGACCCCTCGCTGCGCAACTGGTTCGGGCTGGCGCTGGCGGTGAGGGAGAACGACATCTCGGACTTCCCCATCTGCAACAAGAGCTTCGACCTCTCCTACTGCGGTCACGACCTCTAGAGACCCTCGGGACCCCTTATGCTCAAAGCACTCCGCGTCCTCCGCTCGCAGGGCGATCAGTTCATCGGCGACCTCCGCGGCGCCGTGCCGACGGGCCACCGCGGCCGGCCGGTGATCGGCGCGGCCCCATGCCCCGGCGGGTGCGAGGCGTGCGTGCGGGTCTGCCCCACGGCCGCCATCACCGCCGACCCGGTGCGCATCGACCTGGCCCGCTGCGTCTTCTGCAACGAGTGCGCGCTGGCCTGCCCCGAGGAGAAGATCGTCTTCACCCCGGAGCCCCGGATGAGCGCCGATCGCCCGGAGGGCCTCGTCGTGACGGCCGACCGCCCCTCCCCCACCCCGGTGGCCACCTCCGAGGCGCTGCGCAGGATGTTCGGCCGCTCGCTCAAGCTGCGCCAGGTCTCCGCGGGCGGCTGCAACGGCTGCGAGCTGGAGCTCAACGCCCTCGCCAACGTCAACTTCGACCTCCAGCGCTACGGCATCGAGTGGGTCGCCTCGCCCCGCCACGCCGACGGCCTCGTGCTCACCGGCCCGATCTCGAGCCACATGGCCGAGGCGCTGCAGCTCTCCTGGGACGCGATGCCCGAGCCGCGCTTCCTCGTCTCCTTCGGCGCCTGCGCCCTCTCCGGCGGCCTCTACGCCGACTCCGCCGAGCTCGACCGGAGCTTCCTCTCCCGCTTCTCGCCTTCGCTCCTGGTGCCCGGCTGCCCGCCGCATCCGCTCACCTTCGTCCAAGGCATCCTCGACCTGCTGGGCATCCGCTGAGGCACGGCCCGCGTAGCGCGAGGATGGCGACAGCGCGCTAGGCTGTCGCCCCTACGATGAGAACGAGACGACAGGATGACGTGGTCTTCGAGCCGGTGATGCGCTCGTTGTCCATGCGTCGCATCGACCAGATCCTCCAGACCGTCGCCCCGAAGGACGTGACCGTCACGCTCATCGGGGAGAGCGGCACCGGGAAGGAGATCCTCGCGAGGCGCACCCACGAGCTCTCGAAGCGGCGCGCGGGGCCCTTCATCCCCATCAACTGCGCGGCCATCCCCGACGCGCTCTTCGAGAGCGAGCTCTTCGGCCACGAGAAGGGCGCCTTCACCGGAGCCAGCGAGCGCAGCATCGGGAAGGTCGAGGCGGCCGAAGGCGGGACCCTCTTCCTCGACGAGATCGGCGAGCTGCCGCTGCTGCTCCAGGCCAAGCTGCTGCGCTTCCTCGAGAGCCGTCGCTACATGCGCGTCGGCGGCGCGAAGAAGATGCAGGCCGACGTGCGGCTGGTCTTCGCCACGCTCCGCCCGCTGGAGCAGGAGGTGCGCGAGGGGCGCTTCCGCGCGGACCTCTACTATCGCATCCAGGGGGTCACGCTGAACGTCCCCTCGCTGCGAGAGCGCCGCGCCGACATCGCCCCGCTCATCGTGCAGTTCGCCGCGCAGCTCTCCTCGCGCCACGGCGTCGAGCGCCCGCGCCTCACCCGCCAGGCCCGGGCGGCGATGCTCCAGTACGACTGGCCGGGCAACGTGCGAGAGCTTCGCAACGTGGTCGAGACGCTCTGCCTCCTCCGAGGCGGCCGCGAGGCCCGGCTCGCCGACCTGCCCGACCCGGTGCGCGGCGCGCCGAAGTCCTCGCGCTCCTCCGTCGGGTCCGACACCCTGACGCTCTCCCTCGACCGGCCGCTCGACGAGATGGTGGGAGCCATCGTCCAGGCGGTGCTCGACCGCGAGGGAGGCAACCGTACCCAGGCCGCCGCGAGGCTCGGGGTGAGCGTGCGTACGCTCCAGCGCTACGTCGCCTCGGGCCGCGTGGCCGACCTGCCCTCGAAGCGGTAGGGGCTCAGCCGCCGCCGTCGCGCACGCCCGCGTCGGTCATCGCCGTCGAGCGGGCGCAGGCGTCGGACCCGTCGGGCCGCGCGCAGGGCATCGGGTCGCAGGTGTCGCCGACGCCGTCGCCGTCGGCGTCGTCCTGGGCGGTGCTCAGGTCGAAGGGGGGATTGAACACCCGGGGGCAGTTGTCGCGCGCGTTGGGCACCCCGTCGCCGTCGTCGTCGACGCCCATCATCGGCGCGCCGGGCACCGCGGGGATCATCCCTCCGCCGGCCGCCCTCCTCGCGATGGCCCCGTGCCCGAAGTCGCAGCGGTCGAGCTCCGGCCCGCCGCAGCGGAAGAGGGGGAAGAGCTCGTAGCCGTAGCAGTGGCTGCCCGTGCCCGAGGCCCCGCACATGGCGTCGGCGCGGCGGGCGGTCTCCAGGGCTCCCGCGATGGCGCCTCGCAGCCCGGCGAGGTCCGAGGGCTGGGCGCAGACCACCTTGCGCACGCCGCAGACGCCGGACATCCCGCCCGGCGACATCCCCTCCGGGACGGCCATGCAGCCCATGCCCGAGACCACCGTCCCGGCCAGCAGGGGCGCGTCCCCGTAGATGGCCCGGCCCCCGACGATCACCAGCCGGACGTCCTGGGCGCGCGCGTCGAGCAGCGCCCGGTAGGGCCTCGTGCGGTCGCCCGCGAAGACCGCGAGGTCGGCCAGGTAGCCAGGGGCCACCCGACCGATGCTGTCGTCGAGGTTGAGCGCGATGGCGCCGTTGAGCGTGGCCATCGCGACGAGCTCCACGTCGCTGAAGGCGCGGGCGTAGTAGCGCTCGTTGAGGTGCGAGGCGCACTGCAGCTCGCCGATGAGGTTCATGCTGCCCGAAGGGGTCCAGTCGACGCCGAGGGCGATGGTGACGCCCAGGGCCCGGGCGGTGGTGACGTCCGCGGTCTCTCCGTAGAGGTCGATGTTGCTCCGCGGCGACCAGATGAGGTCGGCCTGCACCTGCGCCATGCGCGAGAGCTGCTGCGTCGAGCACCCGAGGCAGTGGACCACCGCGGTCTTCTCGGTGATCACCCCGTTGCGGTCGGCCACGTCGAACTCCGCCCTGGCGTTGGCGTCGATGCCCTCCGCGATGTGCGGCAGGAAGGCCCGGTACCTCCGGTCGGAGCGCATGCGCGCGCGCACCTCGGCGAGGTGCGTGGCGGTGGTGGCCTCGTTGGGCGCCCCGGTGGCGGTGGAGACCAGCACCGAGTCGATGTCCGGGTCGACGAAGGCGTTGCTGAGCCCGCTCGCCACGGCCTCGAAGGCGTCGAGGTTGCGCACCCAGCTCCCGATGGTGAGGTCGGTGAGCAGCGAGCCCGCGGTGCCGGCCATGGAGGTGGTGCCGGCCATGGCGAGGCGCACCTCGGCGTAGCGCTGCGCGAGGCGCTGGTTGGTGCGGCTGGTGGAGCTGAAGGGACGGTGAGGGATCTTGAAGGTGTCGTAGAGCGGCTCGTGGTTGCGCCAGGTGTTGCGGTTGTCGTAGCGGCGCTCGTGCCGGAAGACCGGCATGTGGTTGTAGTCGGCGTGCTGGTGGGGATCGATCAGCCCGGGGAAGATCACCCCCTCGGAGCACACGACCTGGGCGCCCCGGGCGCTGGGGTCGCCGCCGCAGTCGGGCCCTACGCAGGCGATGCGACCGGTGTCCGCGGAGAAGAGCACCTCGCCGTCGCAGAGCACCCGGTCGGGGGTGACCACGGTGCCCCGGAGGCGCACGAAGCGGGTGCTGCCGCTCGCGGGGACGCAGCGCCCGAAGGAGGCGGGGCAGCTCTGGGTGACGGCCCCGACCTCCGCGTCGCCGGGGATGGCCGGGACGTCGGGGACGTCGACGACCGCCGAGGCGTCGGGGAGCTCGCCTGGCTCGGACGAGCAGGCACCGAGGACCGCGATGAAGAGCAGACACCCGGAGCGCCTCGGCAGCATCGCCGGATCGTTGATGAAGCGGTGGGGCGTTGTCTACCGCCGTCGCGGTGACGGATCAGTTGTGGGCTTCGTGGACGCAGAGGATGTTGCCCTCCGGGTCCTTGAACCACGCGGCCTTCTCCGACCCGAGCACGCAGATGTGCTCGACGGTCTTGAGGTTGGGCATGTCGTAGTCCTCGAAGACCACGCCGCGCTTCTCGAGGTCCTTCACCTCGGTCGCGACGTCGTCGACCTCGAAGCTCAGCGCGGTGTGTTCGGCCCTGGTCCCCTGGGGCTTCGGGATCAGCGCGATGGTCGCCTGCCCCCCGCAGGCGAACACGAAGTTGCCATCCGCCGCGAAGCCCAGCGGCTTCAGCCCGAGGGTCTTCTCATAGAAGGTTCGCGCGCGGCCCATGTCCCTGACCGGAAGGATGGTGGTCGTCGGTGCGGTGTTCAGCACGGCAATACTCCCCTTTCTCTTCGATGGACCCTCCGGGCGCATCCCCTCGGTGGTCCCCTTCGGTCCGCCTGACCCCTCGCCAGGCGATACGGCCTCGCATCTGGGGCGGTCCCCCCGTGACCGCAAGGTCGCCGTGCAGCGCCCGGGGCGCTGAGCTCAGAGCTCGGTAGAACTCTCGGCCTCGTCGGCGCTCTCGGCCGCGCCGGGGTGCTCCGTCTCCCTCAGCAGCCACCGACCCAGCGCGAGGCCCAGCACCCCCGAGAGGGCGCTCGCCAGCAGCACCCCGACCTTGGCGGCGCCCAGCATCGCCGCGTCGCGGAAGGCGAGCTGCGCGATGAAGAGCGCCATCGTGAAGCCGACGCCCGCGACCACGCCGAGGGTCACCAGGTGCCTCGCGCCGAGGCCGCGAGGGAGCGTCGCCACCCGCAGCCGCAGCGCGATCGCGCAGGCGATCAGCACCCCGACGGGCTTGCCGACCACCAGGCCCACCGCCGCGCCGAGGGCCACCGTCGCGTTGCCGCGGTCGAGCGAGAGCCCCCGGAGCGAGACGCCCGCGTTGGCCAGCGCGAAGAGCGGCATGATGACGAAGGCGACCCAGGGGTGAAGCGCCTCGATCAGGCTGGACGCCGGGGACATCGCCTCACGGCGCGCGCCGTCGACGTGGTTGAGCGTCACCGCGAGCTCGTGGGTCGTGAGCGCGCCGGTGGGCACCACGGAGAGCAGGTCGAGCTCCGCCCTCACGGTGTCCGCGAAGCCCCTGGGGCCGAGCCAGGCGCGCACCGGGGTGAGCAGGCCGATGAGCACCCCGGCGATCGTGGGGTGGATGCCCGCGGCGTAGACGCCGGCCCACACGAGCACCCCGGGGATGACGTAGAGGAGCTTCCGGCGGACGCCGAGCGACCTCATCGCGAAGAGGAGCCCGAGGCCCAGCGCGACGACCAGGAGCCCCGGCACAGAGATGCCCGCGGAGTAGAAGAGGGCGATGACCACGATGGCGCCGAGGTCGTCGATGACCGCGAGCGCGAGCAGCAGCACGCGGAGGGCCGGCGGCACGCGTCGGCCGAGCAGCGTGAGCACGCCGACGGCGAAGGCGATGTCCGTCGCCATGGGGACGCCCCAGCCCGGGCGGGTGGAAGGCGCCCCCGCGATCGAGAGGTAGAGCAGCGCCGGGGCCACCATGCCTCCGAGGGCGGCCAGCGCCGGGAGCGCGGCGCGGCGCCACTCGGAGAGCTCGCCGTGGTGCACCTCCCGACGGATCTCCATGCCCACCACGAAGAAGAAGATCGCCATCAGGCCGTCGTTGACGAACCAGGCGAGCGGGCGCTCGAAGGCCGCGCCGCCAAGGTGGACGCCGAGCGGCGTCTCCCAGAGCCGGAAGTAGCTCGCGGCCCACGGGGAGTTGGCCCACGCCATCGCGACCGCCGCGAGCAGGAGCAGCACGATGCCGCTCGCGGCCTCGATCTGGAGGAAGCGATCGAGCGGACGGCGAGCGCGCCGGGCGAGGTGCACCAGCGGAGCCCAGGCCTCTGGAGGCGACGAGGGGCGGGGCGGTGGATCGTTGGAGACCATGGCCATGGCGTGCGCTCGCGGAGCGGCAACTCTGCCGGAGATGGATGGCGGCCCGACCATCCGTGGTCCTGCAGCCTGTGGGGCTGCACCCTTCGAGGAGACCGCAGGCGAGTAGCACGAAGCCCCGAGGGTGCTCCACCGTGAACGGGCGGAGGGGGTGTCGACGCTCGGGCGGCGCGGCCCTATGGCGGAGTCTACGAGGGGATGAAGGCGCCACCATGAGCCGGCTGTTGATCGCGTCCAACCGGCTCCCCATCACGATCCAGCCCGAGGGCGACGGCTTCGAGCTCCGGCCCTCCTCCGGGGGCCTCGCCACG
>Ga0208263_100106_pt1 | contig 33553 bp, 37 predicted proteins | sample LakWasMet28_LOW6_2_FD_183872 | JGI IMG/M metagenome (GOLD analysis project Ga0208263, IMG submission 183872) | Freshwater sediment methanotrophic microbial communities from Lake Washington under simulated oxygen tension - Sediment Metagenome... | ecosystem: Environmental > Aquatic > Freshwater >... | reverse complement strand
TAAAGTACTAGGCGTAGGCTTCTCATTAGATGATTTTGGTACCGGCTATTCGTCACTGTCTTACCTGACGCACTTGCCGTTTGATCAACTCAAGATCGATCGGAGTTTTGTGCATAACATCGGCGTTAACCACACTGATTCAGTCATTGTGCAAACCCTGATCGGTATGACCAGCAACTTACTCGATATGCAAATTATCGCCGAGGGCGTGGAAACCGAAGACCAACGCATCTTTTTGGAACACAACGGCTGCGACCTGTGTCAGGGGTATTTATTCAGTAAGCCGGTGCCGCTAGCAGAGTTTGAGGCGTTGTTGCCTAATTGCTAACCCTCGCTGGCGGCATAAATATCTACACAACTTTTTACAATTTAGAATCAATGAGTTGTAAAACCATTTTACTCCCTCTCCTGCTGGATGCAGGCATCCAGCAGGAGAGGGAGCTAAAAGCCTAGTGCAGATACTTATGGCTGAGGGGAAATTAATTCGACAAAGTGCTATGAATTTAACTAACAAAGCAAGGTCGCTAAGAAAAAATCAAACCGATGTCGAACAGCTAGTGTGGAAACATCTGCGCAACAGGCAACTCTATAATTATAAGTTTCGTCGGCAATTTCCTATTGAGCCTTATATTGCTGATTTTGTTTGCCTTGACTTAAAACTGATTATTGAATTGGATGGCGGGCAGCATGCCAGCCAAATTGACTATGACAATCAACGTAGTTTGTTTCTTGAACAACGTGGATTTAAAGTCATACGTTTTTGGAATAATGACGTAATTGAAAATACTGTGGGTGTTTTAGAGGCTATTCATTTGGCTATTCTAGAAATTACAAAGACAGTTGAATGATTTTATTATTTCCCATCATCCTTAGGAACATAGGTATCTAAACAACTTCTTTACAATTTAGAATCAATGAGTTGTAAAAACATTTACTCCCTCTCCTGCTGGAGAGGGTTGGGGTGAGGAGATTAAAATCAATCAGTTTTGTAAATATTCAGCGCGAAGCTCAACAGCCCCTCACCAGCCTATCCATAGGGGATAAAGGAGAGGGTAGAGTGACGACTGCAAGGAGAGCCTGCCCCGCTTCATCGGGCTGCAGGAGGTGGGACACCAACAGTAGGCGCTTTAGGCGACGTAGGAGCAGTTGCCGAGGGGAATCTAAAGCAAGGAAAAATGCTTATTTTGATCCCCTCATCCCAGCCTTTGTAATGGTCTAATAAAAACGGACACATAGATAGGTTGATAAAATTCATCAATCTATTTAAAAGGAACCCGAGTATGAACCCACCCCGTCGCCAATTTGATAGCGTCTTTAAATTGCAAGTCGTGCAAATGGTCAAAGACCAAGGCCTGAGTATCAGTCAAGTGTGCCAAGACATGAATCTGGGTGAAACCGCGGTACGCCGCTGGCTAAAGCAGATGGATGCCGAACAAGCCGGTCAATCAGGAATCGGTAAGCCACTGACGGCAGAGCAGCAACGCATTCGTCAACTGGAAGCCGAGAACCGGCAACTACGCATGGACAACGACATCTTAAAAAAAGCATCGGCCTTCTTTGCCCGGGAACTCAGATGAACTACCGCTTGGTTCAGCAGTTGCAAGAGAAGGCCGTCCCTGTTCAGCAAAGTTGCCATGCCTTGGCGGTCAGCCGTTCTGGCTATTATGCCGCCCAGCAACGCAAGCTGCGTCCTCAATCGATATGTCCGACCACGGTGCACCTGAAAAGCCTGTTTGAAGCCTCTGGGCGTAGTTATGGCAGTCGCAGATTGTGCCGGGACTTGAACCAGCAAGGGATCGGCATTGGCCGCTATCGGGTACGCCGCTTGATGCGGGTCCATCAGCTTAAACCGGTCTGGAAACGCAAGTTTATTCACACCACCGACAGCAAACACAACTTGCCGGTGTTTGAGAATGTGTTAAACCGGCGTTTTACACCCGCTAAAGCCAATCAAACCTGGGTCGCCGACATCACTTACATCCGTACCCGTAGCGGCTGGTTATATTTGGCCGCCGTGCTGGACTTGTATTCACGTAAACTTGTCGGCTGGGCGATGGCGCCGAATATGCCTGCCGAACTGGTCTGTACGGCGTTACAGATGGCGATTTGTCAGCGTCAGCCGGCACCGGGCTTAATCGTCCATTCTGACCGTGGCAGTCAATATGCCAGCCAAGAATATCGAGATTTACTGGATCAATATGCTCTGCGAGGCAGCATGAGTCGCAAGGCCAACTGCTGGGATAATGCGGTGATGGAGCGTTTCTTTCTCAACCTGAAAATGGAGCGCGTTTGGCGACGAGATTACGCTAATCATCAAGAAGCCATCAGCGATATCACCGACTATATTGTGGGCTTTTATAACAGCAAGCGATTGCATTCGACATTGGGCTATCTGCCGCCCAATGGCTATGAACGAAAAATGGCAGAACAACAACCTATCTCTGTGTCCGAAAAAAGTTGACCAGTACACTTCTCCTTTATGCCCTTTAGGGTGCGGTGGGAGAAGGAGCTAAAAGCCTAGTATTGATACTTATGCCTTCAGCCTCTAATCCCCAGATTTATTTTTCGCGCTCATCGCGTCGGTGACGTCTTTGCCGGTGCCGCGATAGCCGGTAAAACGGCCGGTGGGGTCGAACATCGGTTCGCCGCTGACCATTAAGTAGCGTAGCGTGCCATCGGGATTGGTTCGGCTGTAGACAAAATCCAGAAACGGTTTTCTGGCGGCGATATTGGCCTCAAGTATTTGCCGTTCGTCTGCATTCCAAATATTGACATGACTTTCTTGGGAGGTACTTTGATCGTCGGTCAGGATGCCAAGCATTTCCAGTACCGGACCATAAATATTGAAAAATTTGCCGTCTTTGTCTTGCTCCCAATACCAATCGGATGACAGCTCGGTTAGACGACGAAAACGCGCTTCGCTGGCTTGAAGTTCGGCGGTTCGTTCCTGCACGGTTTGTTCCAGGGTTTGATTGTGATTTTTCAGTTGTTTATATAACAGCCGTACTTCCAGCATGTTGTGAATACGCGTTTGTACTTCGACCAGGTCAAACGGTTTGCTGATGAAATCTTTGGCGCCAACTTTTAACGCCCTCAGTTTATGGCCAGGTTCGGCAGTAATCGCGATAACGGGCAAGTAATCATCTGTTTCTATTTCTTTAAGATTTTCCATTACCTCAAAGCCATCCATGCCGGGCATTTGCAGATCCAGCAGGATCAGTTCGTAGTCGTTTTTTTGGTGCAGCGCACAGACTTGAAAAGGGTCGCTGGTGGTGGCGATACAGGTATAACCTGCGTCGCGAAGCATTTCTCCAAGTAGCAGGACATTGGATGGCTGATCATCAACGATCAGAATGCTGGCGTTAAGAATGTCTTGTTTACTAATCATTGTATTTGTCCGGTTTCATTGGCGTCGACCAATTCCAAGTTCGAATGTTTTAGGGCCTCATCCAACGCAATCAACAATTCTTTGACCTTGATGGGTTTGGTGAGATAACGAAAAAACCCCGCCGCCAGTCCTTTTTCTATGTCATGGGGCATGGCATTGGCGCTCAGGGCAATAATTGGGATGTGTTTTGTGTGCGGATCTTCGCGCAGAATTTTTAGCGCTTTCATACCGTTGATGCCGGGCAGGTTAATGTCCATCAAGATCACATCCGGTAGATGCTTGCGCGCCAGTGTGATGCCAAGATTGCCATCACGCGCGCTCAATAAACTCAAATGTGGGTGGCCTTCAATTAAGTGCTCGACCAGCATCAAGTTGGCCGGATTATCTTCTACATAGAGTAGCGTGGACGGTGTTGTTTGGCTGTGTTCATGTGTGTTCAGCTTGGCGAGTATTGGTAAATCATCCGTGTGTGGCAAAGTATCGTCGCGGAGCAATTCAATCCAGAATTCACTACCTACGCCGACGGTGCTTTCCACGCCGATGGCGCCGCCCATCATTTCGACCAGTTGTTTGGTGACCACCAGGCCGATGCCGGTACCTTCCACGCTACCGTTTTCTTGTCCAAGTCGATTAAAGGGCTGAAATATCTGCGCCAGTTTATCAGCGGGTAAGCCCACACCACTGTCTATGATGCTGATGCGAATGCGTTCCGGGCTGGTTAAGGTTAGCTTGATTTCAATGGTGCCATGTTCGCGGTTGTATTTGATGACATTGGACAGTAAGTTGATCAGCGCCTGTTTCACTCGGGTGCGATCTGCATAGATAAATGAGGTGCTGTCGAAGGGCGTAAAGATCAGTTTGATGTCCCGTGTTTGTAATTTGGGTTCGATCATCGCCTGGCATTCGAGCAACAGATCAATCAGTGATACCGGTTCTTGTGATAACGAGAGATTACCGGACTCAATCAAGGCCAGATCAAGGATTTCATTGATAAGGTCAAGCAAATACCAGCCTGCTTTGATAATTTGCGCGATTCGTTCATGTTGGGATGCGGTGGGTTGCGGATTGCCTGCTTCCAGTAACTGGGAAAAACCAAGGATGGCATTGAGCGGAGTGCGTAACTCATGGCTCATGCGCGATAAAAAGTCCGATTTGGCTTTGTTGGCTTGTTCTGCAGTGGTAATAGCTTCGTGGAGTTTTGCTTCGGCGAGCTTGGTTTCGGTGATGTCCAACAGCATGTTAATGCCGCCGATGACGTTGCCATGAGCATCACTTAACGGCGTCGGGTACGGCCTGAAAATAACGCGACTGCCGTCTGGCCGTTCCGCAATGGCTTCGATACCCGTGACTGAGCGATTTTCTTGTACTGACATTGCCATTGGGCTTTGGTCGAACGGCACTGGTGTGCCATCCATTAGAAAAACTTTCCAGCTTACGCACCATTTATCGGTGCCTATTTGCGGGGTCCGACCGGAGAATTCGACTGCAGCCGGATTAAAATAGGTAAGAAGGCCTTCGGCGTCAGTCGTGTAGATAGCAATTGGCAGTGCGTCAATCATGTTGCGGAACCTACGCTCGGTTTCCTGTAATGCCGCCTGTATCTGTTTACGTTCGGTGATGTCTTGAACGATGCCGGCCATACGATGACTGATGCCGGTCTTATCGGGTTGATGTTCGCCGGTTGCCCAAATCCAACGTATCTTGCCATCGGCGCGACGAATACGACATTCGAAATTCCAGTCGGATTTTTCTGCGTTGGCAGCAAGGAATAGCCTATCGACCTCGGCGCGGTCTTCGGGAAGTATGTGCTCCAAAAAAGTCTCGTAAGTCCACTCAGGCTGCAATGAGTCGTAGCCAAAAATGCGGTCGTGCGTCAGTGTGCGATGCGTGTTGTGGGTGATTAGATCAAGATCCCAGCCGCCGGTGTGGGTCATTTCCAGAATAAAGTTGGAGCGCGCATCACTCTCGCGCAAGGCCAGTTGCGCGGCTCGTTCTTCGGTAATGTCGCGGAACACTAGGACCGTGCCCAGTACCTGGCCGTCACGATCGCGAATCGGCGCGCAACTGTCGGCTATATCAAACTCGCTGCCATTGCGTGCAATCAGTAGCGTGTGATCGGCTAGACCTTGCACTGTGCTGTTCGCTAACGTTGCCATGACTGGAATGGTAATAGCTTCGCGGTTGTGTTTATTGATGATGTGAAAAATTTCGGCCACCGGGCGCCCCGTGGCTTCTGCTTGCGTCCAGCCGGTAAGCTTTGCCGCAACGGCATTCAAGACGGTCACCCGTGCTTCTGCGTCGGTGGCTATCACAGCATCGCCGATGGAGTTGAGGGTGACGGCAAGTTTTTCTTCGCTGATTTCTAAGTTGACGTTGGTTTGCTGTAGTTTTTTATTGGTATCTTCCTGTAGTTCCAGCAAATGCTGCGTTTCAATGTGCAATAAATTCTTGATACGTTGCTGGGATTCGCGATAAATAAAATAAGGCAGGCTAAGCGCAAACAACAGTGTCAACAGGCTGGCAAAAACGATGATGACAAATAAGTTTCTCATCTTCTGTAGCAAGGTTGCTTCGTGCTTGGCCAGCTCAGTGTGCTTGATGTCGTTGAAGGCGCTCATTTGGGCACGAATTGACGTCATCAACTGCTGACCACCGCCATGGCTTAGCAATGTCAGCACAGCCGCCATGTCATGCTTACGGCGCAATTCAATCACCTCGGCCAATTCGGTCATTTTGGCATCCACCAAGGGCACCAGAGCATTCAGCGGTTTATTGGCTGCGGGGATTGAGTTAAGTTGCCGCAATTGATCCAGATCGCCAGTGATGTGATCGCGCACCATCAAGTAAGGCTCTAAAAATGCCTCGTCACCGGTTAATAAATAGCCGCGTTGACCTGTTTCGGCATCTTTTAATTCCGACATCAAGGCGTTGGCGCGGAGTATTAAATCACTAGTATGCCGTCGCGCTTCGAGAGCGGTTTCACTTTGTTTAAACGCCCAGAACGATGCCGCCACTATCAGCGCAATCAGCGCCACCAGGAGCAATGCGCCTGCAATTGAAACAACCAGCTTATTATTTGATTTCAAGAATGATGATCCTAAGTCTGGTTAGCTTTGTTGATGATTCATGATGTTATGCTTTGTGTCATTGCCGAACTGACCTTTGTAGGAGCGGGCCTTGCCCGCGAATAATTGCCGCAATCATTCGCGGGCAAGGCCCGCTCCTACTGCTCGATTAACTCCTCCTGACATCACTAAGCAAACGATGAAATTCATTTTTAACGACGCCATAGCATTCACAACTACGACTCTCCATGCCTAGCCGATCTATAACCGTGATGTGACCCCGACGGTAACTAATAAACCCGGCGCGTTGCAAATTGCCGGCGGCTTCGGTGATACCTTCGCGGCGCACGCCAAGCATGCCGGCAATCAATTCCTGGGTCATAATCAATTCATTGCTAGGCAATCTGTCGAGGGTTAACAACAACCAGCGACACAATTGCTGCTCAACAGAATGATGTCGGTTACAAACGGCAGTTTGAGAAATTTGCGTCATTAATGCCTGGGTGTAACGCAGCATTAACGTCATCATCGGTCCGCCTCGATTAAATTCGGTCATCATCACGTGTCGTTTCAGCCGGTAACCATGGCCTGCGGTATGTACGCTGGCGCGGCTGGTGGTGGTATTACCGCCCATTAAAATGGACACGCCAAGTACGCCTTCATTGCCCACACCGGCAATTTCTGCTGATGCGCCATTTTCCATTAAGTAGTTTAACGACACGATCGCGGAGGTTAAAAAATAGACATGTTGCAATTGATCGCCAGATTCATAAAGCACGTCGCCTAGCGGTAGTGCTATCAATTCCAGGTAGGGAGCAATACGCTCGAAGGTTTCTGTCGGTAGGGCCGCGAGAAGATGGTTTTGTTTGGGGGAAGGCTGTTCGGAAAGCGCGCTGACCATAAGGTTGACTCTGAAGTATGTGTGGCTGAGTGGTTAGAAACCAGCACAACAACGAAGGTTGAGACCTTGACGGTAATATTGTGGGGTTAGTTATAACAGATTTCACCACTTAGAATGGGGAAATATAGTTGCTAATAAGTGCTCTTAGTAAGTGATTTTAACTTAACAATCTAATTCATCTACGTGCGCTAGCATACAGACGACAAGCGCGTTCTTCGGTATTGTTTAAACTCAGATTAGGGCAACGCTAAAAATCCTCTTTCAAAGATGGGCCGGTAAGTTAAGCCGTTCGTGGTCGACTGCAGGGATGTAGGAGCTAGGGCACCAACAGTAGGCACTTCGCTTAATGCGCCTACTGTTGGTAGGCGACGCATGGAGCAGTTTGTCGAACCATGTACGGATTAACCATTCACGCTTCGACAAGCTCTGCGCGAACGGTTAATCCTTAACTTAAAGATATTTTTCTGAGGAGGCATAGATTTTAGAATTCTTAATCTGACTGTTAGCCAACTCACAGGAGAGATCCCTTGCCTTTCAATCACGCTGTTCAAGCCACTAATCAATTGTTGGATGCTTTGCCGCCCAAGGATTGCGAACAGCTGCTTAGCAAATGCGAGCACATCGAGCTTAATTTTGCCGAAGTGCTGTGCCGTCCGGGGGAACGCATTTCGCATGTGTATTTCCCCACCGGCAGCTTTATTTCTTTGATGACTCCGGTCGATGATAAGGCCGGTTTAGAAGTGGGGCTGATCGGTAATGAGGGCATGCTGGGCATCACTCTGATGCTTGGCGTCGATCTTGCACCGTTTCACGCACTGGTGCAGGGGGCCGGTCCAGCGTTACGCATGACTGCCTCAGCATTTTTAAGTGAACTTGGACAGAGCGCTACGTTACAGCTGAAGTTAAAGCGTTATTTATATGTGTCGATGAGCCAGCTTGCACAAACCGCAGCATGTACGCGTTTTCATGTGGTGGAGGCGCGCCTGGCCCGATGGCTGCTGATGACGCAGGACCGGGCGCATTCTAATTACTTTCATGTGACCCACGTTTTTTTGGCCTACATCTTAGGTGTGCGTCGGGTCGGTATCACCAAAGCGGCCAATGCCTTACAGAAGCGCAAGCTGATCAGCTACCAACGCGGCAATATTACGATTATTGACCGCGCCGGTCTGGAGGCTGCGTCCTGCGGGTGCTATCGGGCTGATAAAGAATCTTATGCGCGGATTTTGGGCTAGCCCTCAACTTTATAGTTCCTATGCTCTGCGTGGCAACGAAGTGTTTCAAACGGAGAAAACCATGTATCAACCAATTACTCGTTACACCTACTTAACTTCTGGGCTAGCAATTCTCCTGATCAGCGCTTTGGCGTTACCAGGCTGTAGCACGCCAAATGAAACGGGTGAGCAAAATCAACCAACGCCGCCGGCGCAGGGCAGTGTCACCAAGCCGTTGCATAAAGAAGTGGGTGAGGCGTCTTGGTATGGGCCAGGGTTGCATGGCAAAGAGACCGCTAACGGCGAGACGTTTAATCAAAAAGAGCTAACTGCTGCACATCCGAGTTTACCGATGGGCACCAAGGCCAAAGTCACTAATCTTGAAAACGGCAAAAATGTCGAAGTTAGAATTAACGATCGCGGACCATTTGTTGGCGAGCGAGTGATTGATGTTTCCAAAGCTGCGGCCAAAAAACTAGATATGCAAGAAGACGGCACCACGCAGGTCAAGATTGAGACCAAAGTGACCAAGAAAAAATAGCGCAGAACCAAGGTCTTAAGACAGTATTGAAATATTTTTTCCTGGGTGCGATACCGCACCGACTGACATGCCAATGCTCTCTATCCTAAAGCCTGGAAAGAAATGATGCAGGAAGCTCAGATTAATATTAATGAGGCCAACCAATGAAAAGACAGAAATTATACGGTACACGTTACAACGCCATGGCTGGTTACATTGACATGGTATCTCCGCAGGTTGCTGATCAAGTGGGCGCTGAAAAGCTGTCGCTGGAGCAAGCCGTTATTGAATTGGCGACTCTTAAGCAGGCGCTTATAGCCAGTCAGGAAGAAGTTGCAACGCTGTCAAAAACTAATGCCTCGTTCAAACTTAGGTTAATTCGGATGGCGAAAAAGTGTGTGCATGCGCAGCGATTTGGCTATCACGATGAACTCACCGGTCTGCCTAATCGCAGTTTACTGATGGACCGGCTTAAACAAGCGATAGTGCATTCGGCTCGGCAGCACAAACAAGTGGCGCTGCTTTTTATTGACCTGGATAAATTCAAACAGGTTAATGATAGTTTTGGGCATGCCGGCGGCGATCAACTTTTGCAGCAGGTGGCGCAACGATTAACGGCCTGTCTGCGTTATGGTGATACCGCCTGCCGATATGGTGGCGACGAGTTTGTGATTATGTTGCCGGAAATTGAAGGGCATGAATGTGTGGCGGCGGTGACCAAGAAAATCCGCACCAGCTTGGCGGCGTCTTATGATGTGGACGGCAATGCGGTTGACTTAACAGCGAGCATTGGTTCGGCGGTATATCGTAACGACGGTCAAGATTGCAGCGATTTGATCAAGCAAGCCGATACCGCCATGTATTTGGCTAAAGCCTACAGAGTGCCAATCCAGTCCTTTGAAACGGCTATGCAAATGTAGTTTGCACTTTACTGATTGACCTTAACTATTCTGCGTTGTTTGGCTTTAAAAGGTTCAGGTAAGTAACATTTTGATGTAGAGGCGAATTTATTCGCCCTTACATTGGATCGCTGATCTATCAAAGTAGGTCAGTGACTTCTACCGCTACCGTCATTATCGGTGATTGCCCTGAGGCCGCGATAAACGAGCCTGATACGGGCGGTACCATTTCAGGATGGCGACTGACAGCCAGCGCGATGTAGTTGTTGTCGACTACCTTGCCGGTGGTCGAGTCGAAGCCTTTCCAACCAGCGCCGGGCAAGTAAACTTCTGCCCAGGCATGCGTCGCGCCTTGATCCTTCAGCAGTGACGGCGAATACTGATAACCGCTGACAAAACGCGCGGCCAAGCCCAGGCAATGGCAAGCTTCGATGAACAACGTTGCAAAATCGCGGCAAGAGCCGGAACGATTGGCCAAGGTGGTCGCGGGTGTTTGCACACCTGGTTCCTCGCGCTGTTGATAGCTAAATCCAGTCGCAATCGCTTTATTAATCCACTCCAGAAGCAGATAAGTTTCCACGACTTGGCCTGCAACCCAAAATTGTCGTAACCACGGGCTTAATGCCGGCCGGTCTTTGACAAAGATTGTGCTCAGATATGGCCCCAAATCGATACGTTCAGCGGCATCATACTGAAACGGAAAACGCACCGCATAATCCGCTACCAGAAAGTTTAACGGTTGGGAATCATAGTGCTGGAGCGTCAGGTGGCTTTCGATTAAGAGTCGGCTGGCTGGCTGGGTAAAAGTGGCTTCCGCGACAGCATTGTCGTAAACATCACGTTGCCATTGCAGTTGGTGAGCGGGAGAAATAATCAGCTCGGCCGATTCGATACGGATGTCGTGACCTTCACGGGGACGCAAAAGTAACCGATGCGGCAGCAGGGTGACGGTTTCTGGATATTGGTAGGTAGTTACATGCTTTATTTGCAGTCGGCGCATCGTTATCAATCCTGAGGACTGTAGGTGGAATCGTTATTTTACCGGTGTGGAATTTTAAATCATTACAGATTATTTGCTGCTTGTGGCGACATGAAGCTGACACCACGGTAAACGCCGAGCTGGACTCGGCGTTTTGAGTGATTTTAATAAGTTGGCTCAAAAATGGTAATGCGCACCTATACCAATATATTCGACTTTTTCTTTATAAAACTGCCCGCTAGGCGAGAAGCCATTGTAATACTCGGCAAGAATCTGTAGTTTTCTGCCTAATACCTGTGCATTTTCAAACTCTACACCCGCCCTGGCTGAGACATCGGTGCTCCAGTTATTCTGATCATAATTCTTGATGTCAGCAGCAATAATCGGGCGCATTGATGCAAACTCTATCCGCCACGGGCTACGAAATTCAACACCGTATTGTGCCGACCAAGTCTTAAGCTCCGAGGGTTCTTTATGAAATAACCCGCCGCCGCCGCCATATAAACGCACGCCATAGGGCAATTCATACGACAGTTTTAGATCGGCACCTTCGTAACTGAGATTGACGCGTTCAAATTGTGTATTGACTTTACGCAGTAAAAACTCGTCGCCAAGGTGTGAACTTTGATGATAAATACGGCCAAACGCTGAAAATTGACCCGCGCGAACACTTGAGTACAGCGAGGCAATAAAGTCGGTATTAAGTAGGTCCGACGATGACGCTCCCAGGTTAAAATCGCTAAAGACGCCGGCTTGCAGCCCTGCTTCCCATTGTGCTGAGGAGTGCCCAAAGTTACTGCGGTAAATCGGTATGGTTTCACCAAAGCTGACCGAAGCTATATCGCGACCATCAAAATTATTGCTTTGGTAATTACGGTACGCCGCAGAAAAATGCGCCCAACGGGTATCGGCCAATAAGGGTTTGAACAAATGCCCTTTAGGTAGCAGTCCGGTGGGTGCAATAGTCGATTCAGTCAATTTGACGTTATCAGTGCCGGTAGTTGCGCCCGATGTTGCAGCAGCGGTAGCTTCAGTGGTTTTGACAGCATTAACGCCGGGGATTTCTGCTAATAACTGCAAAGCTTTGGTTTTATCAGCGGGCTTTAAATCAGCAACCGGCAAGATAATGACGCCATCTTTAACGGCTAATGGCGGCAAATTCAGCTGTAAGCTTTGTTTCAGCACGCCAGCCGCGTAACCGGCAATGTAAGCATCATCTTGAACGGTGGCATTGGCGTAGGCCGGAACCAGCAATACGCCCAGCGCAGCGGTAACGCGTAAACCAGCCATTATTTTGTACTCGGAACAGGTGTAACAATCAGTGTAGATTGCACGGATTTAACATTCTTTTGAGCAGTTGCAACTTCTACGGCTCTACCCAGGTTTGCTTCCGAATCAACAGTGCCGCTTAACTTCACCACGCCATTCACAGTCGTTACGTCTATATGCGAGCCTCTAAGTAACGAGTCACCTAAAATGGCCGTTTTAACTGTAGTGGTAATGACTGAATCATCGATATATTCACCGGCAGTTTGGGCTTTATCGACTACTGACTCCTTAGCCTTTTCAATTTTTTGTTCTGCATTTTCTGTCGCCTGATCCAATTTTTTGCCGGCGCTTTCTAAGGCGCCCTTAGATGAGTCAGTTGATTCTTTAATGCTTTCTTGAACGGCTTCGGTTTTCTTGTCTAAAGATTCTTTGGCCGCATCAATTTTTATTTCTGCTTTTTCAGTGGCGGCATCAATTTTTTGCTCTGCTTTTTCAGCCGCCTGGTCGATTTTTTGACCGGTTTTTTCAGCAGTACCTTCTTGTTGGCAACCCACCAAACCAAGTACAGCGGTTAAACAACCGATCACCAGCACTTTATCGGCTGAAGTTTTTTGATTGAGTTTTTTGTTAGTTTTCATAGTTTTTTCCTTAAATATAAGTGAAGTAAAAGCACGCTCGACGAGCGGTAAACTCGTTTTTATAGTAGCGATAAGACCAGACGCAGTCTGTTCGCTATCGAACATAAGCGCTGGTGATGTTTGCTGGAGATTGTAGGTGTCGGCCCTGCCTGCGAACGTTTGTCATAGCTCGACCAACATCGCGGGCAAGGCCCGCTTCTAAGCGTTTTATATAGCTGGGTGGTCACCCCCCTTTGTAAAAGGGGGGCAGGGGGGATTTAAGATTTACTCTTGAATCCAAATCAACTCAACACGACGGTTTTCTGATCTTCCGGCTTCGGTGCTGTTGTCGGCAATCGGTTTAGTTTCGCCGTAACCTTTGGCAATCATTTTGTTAGGAAGGCCTTTGATTGTTAGGTATTCGGCTACTGATTGTGAACGCCGTTGCGACAGTTTTAAGTTGTAGTTGTCAGAGCCTTCGCTGCTGGCGTGGCCCTGAACTTCAATGACGTTGGATTGAGGATATTCAGCTAGATCTTTCACTACACCATTGAGGATGGTCATGGCGTTTGGTGTCAACTCGGCGGAGTCATATTTAAAATTCACCCCTTTGAGTACAAGACTGATTAAACAGCCGTTAGCATCTACTTTGCCGCCTGCAATGGTGGACGGGCATTTGTCCAGACAGTTATTGACACCGTCAGCATCCGAATCAAGCGTTGAGCAATCGGCAACTTGTGCAGTTGTGATTGGCGGAGTAGCTATTACAGAGGATTTGGGTTTGTCACCGAAGGGAATCACAAAACCAACGTTAACCGTCATATCGTGAAATTCGTCAGTACCCGGTTGAACATGGGCATTGAGATTGTTGTTGTAACGGTAGCGCACATCAGTGCGGATCAAAAAGTTGTCATGCAGTTCGTAGGTAAAACCAGCGCCCGCTTCACCAATAAAACCGACGCCGCAATTAGCTGAGGCACAGGTGTTCATTGCGCCTAAACCGATGACGGTATAGGGGGAGAATTTATCCCGGAAGAAATAATATTGCGCATCGGCAGTGCCGCCCGCTAAATCCCAAGGGCCGTTAGTGCCGCCAAAGCCTTCGTAAAAGCCTTTCAATTCAACGTTGAAATGTTTATCGATGATTTTGCCTGCACCTAAACCGCCGCCCCAGCCATCGCTGGAATTACGATCGCCGCCGGTTCTAACAAATGAGGCAAAAGGCGCGACATACCAACGATTATCTTGGTATTGATCGGCGGCCTGAGCTAGCGGCAGCAGGCCCACGCCTGTTAATGAGGCAATGGCAAGTAAGTTTTTATTTAGCATGGTGAGTTCCTTGGGTGGCATTAAAAAATTGGCATCCATAACAACCACTACTTGGCGTTGATGGGGGGATATTTGTTGGCTTTGTTGTTAAAAAATCTCAAAAGTAGCTTAGCGGCAACAGCAAACGGCCGTCCGTTCGTTACCGTACATAACAGGCTGCCGAGAAAATTATTATTTGAATAACTAGATATGAGCGCTATCGAACCGACTAAAACAAATTTAGTGGCTAAAGTGCTTGCATTGATCTGGGAGTGTGGCGTGGATTCGCTGCAAAGCCCCGAGAGTTCTCTAAGAAGCTGAACTATTAATTGTTCGCTGAAAGCCCTATCGCACACTAATTTAAACAGGACATTTCATCATGAGCACGATCACTACTAAAGATGGCACAGAAATTTACTACAAAGACTGGGGCTCTGGGCCAGCCGTCGTCTTCAGTCACGGCTGGCCGCTCAGCGCCGATGCTTGGGAAAGCCAGATGGTCTTCTTGGCAGCCAATGGCTATCGCTGTATTGCTCATGATCGTCGCGGTCATGGCCGGTCCAGTCAGCCTTATAACGGCAACGACATGGATACCTATGCTGACGATCTCTCAGAGTTCATCGACAGGCTAGAACTAAATACCATTACTTTGGTCGGCCACTCGACCGGCGGCGGTGAAGTTGCCCGATATATTGGCCGTCATGGGTCTCAACGCGTCGCCAAGGTGGTATTGATGGGGGCTGTGTCGCCGCTGATGCTCAAGACCGACGACAATCCTGCAGGCTTACCAATCGAGGTGTTTGATAAGATTCGTGCCGGCGTCGGCGCTGACCGTTCGCAATTTTATAAGGATCTCACCACGCCGTTCTACGGCACCAATAGGCCGGGGGCCAAGATCAATCAAGGTGTCCGCGATGCATTTTGGTTGCAGGGCATGCAGGGCGGCTTGAAGAACCAGCTCGACTGCATTAAAGCCTTTTCCGAGACGGATTTTACTCCGGACCTCAAGAAATTCGATATGCCCACCCTTATTATTCACGGCGATGACGACCAGATTGTGCCGATCGATGCCTCGGCTTACGCTTCGGCCAAACTTATTAAGAATGCGACGTTAAAGATTTACCCTGATGGTCCTCACGGCCTTGCTGACACCCACAAAGCTGAGCTAAATGCCGATTTGTTAACCTTTATCAGCGCGTAAAGGTGCCTGTTGGCATCGTTCGTTATGCTATAGGCCTTCCCCAAGGCCGGTACATCCTTATTCTCTAACAGCGGCGTAGGATCATAGTCGGCCAGGATAGCTTTAATAAGGTAACTTATTAATTTAATTCGTAATGAGCTTGCCAAATCACGAACAGATCAATTTCGCCATTAACGAAAAAATCATTCATGTAGTGCCAATTAGGCTCTGTTCGCTACCGTACTGACTAACTTCAGTTTTACCCGTATCGTTTTAATCGAGCGTGGGGGATTGTTATTCCGCGCTTTAGCCATTGCTATCTGGGTGATGGCTAAATAATTATCAGGAGGCACCATGAACAAAGATCAAATAAAAGGCCGCGTTGAAGAAGCCAAAGGTAAGGTCAAGGAAGTCACCGGCAACATATTGGACGACAAGGAGTTGGAGTTAGAAGGGAACATTCAAAAAAACATCGGTAAAGCCAAGGCAGGCTTTGGCGATCTCAAAGAAGATCTTAAAAAAGACAAATAAACGAGTGCAGCAAACGAGCATCAGTTTCGGTCCAGCATGGACGCCGTTTCATTATCTTGAAAACAACACTCACCAGTCAGGAGATCACTATGTTTAAACGATTATCGTTAGTTATGGTTACGCTAACGGCCGGTCTACTAATAATGTCCAGCCCCAGTCGAGCCGAACAGGAACCTGCTATGCAATTGGCTGCCGATTCGGCGTTGGAAAATACCCAACGTAATGTGCGCGATAAAGATAACACTACGTTAACCCCGGAAGATCAAAAGGAAACTAAAAAGGACATCAAAATCACAGCTCATATCAGACAAAAGGTGGTTAGAGATAAGTCGCTATCAGTCAACGCGCAGAATGCCAAAATCATCAGTCGTAATGGCGTGGTGACTTTACGCGGACCTGTTGAAACTGCAGCTGAAAGCACGAAACTACAAAAAATCGCCGAGAAAACGCGTGGTGTAGTGAAGGTAGATAATCAACTTGAAAATAAAGCGCCCTAAAGGCCCAGGAGAACGTCATGACTAAAGCAGTTTTTTGTATCGCCCAAAATCTTGAACAAACAGAAAGCATTGTTAATCATCTAACCACTGCAGGTTTTTCAACCAATGATATATCGGTGCTGTTTCCCGACAAATCCACTACCCAGGATTTTGCCCATGAAAAGCACACCAAAGCGCCGGAAGGGGCGGCTATTGGTGGCACAGTGGGCTTAGGCACGGGTGCTGTAGTTGGCTTGTTAGCGGGGATTGGCGCCCTGGCTATCCCAGGTGTCGGTCCTTTAATCGCCGCAGGCCCCATTATGGCGGCACTGAGCGGTGCAGCAGTCGGTGCAGCTACCGGCGGTTTGGCTGGCGGGTTAATCGGTCTGGGTATTCCAGAGTATGAAGCCAAGCGCTATGAAGGAAAAATCAAGGGGGGAAGTGCCTTGATTTCTGTCCATGCGAAAACCAGCGAAGAGATTGATAAGGCGAAAGACATTTTCGAGAAGGCGCATGCAGAGGATATTTCCTCGACTGAAGAAGCATCTGTCTAATTAGACAGGAGGCGCATCATTTAATAATGATGCGCTTCACTCCTCAGCTGATGCAAAGCTAAATACACTTAATCATTAAATAATTACTTAAGGAGTTTGTCATGCATAACATTGAAGCAATCAACAAATTATTGAAAAATGAATTAGCAGCAACGGAAACCTATCAACAGGCTTTAAATAAGCTTAAAGAAGATGTCAGTCTAGGCGAAGCAGAACAGTTAAGGCCAATTTATGAGGATCATAAAGTTGCGGTTGCCAGTCTACAGACACAAAGCCGTGATCTTGGCGGCACTCCTGATGAGGACTCAGGCGCTTGGGGCACCTGGGCAAAATTAGTCCTGGGAGGAGCTAATATTCTTGGCAAAAAAACCGTGCTACAAGCGTTACACGAAGGTGAAAAAAGTGGCGCAGATGATTATGAAGAAGCTTTAAAGGGTACCGAGCTAGCTGCCGATCTGCGCTCATTAATTGAAACAAAGCTGCTACCTGCTCAACAAGCGCATATTCGCATTTTGGATCGACTATTGGACGCTGCTTAGCCTTTTAGACGATTGCTGCTTCCTAACTCATCAGGCAGCTAAATCCGTAAATTAGGCTTTTGGAGCCATTGTCGACTCTTCGCATACGTTTGATACCGTTGGGTTTCACCCCCCTTAATACTAACAATGGAGTTACGCTCATGATTAGTCGCACACGATATGGTTTATTGGCTATCTTGGTTACTTGTTCGACAGCCTGGGCGAATGAACCAGTAAACTCGCCCACAAAAAGTGAGGGCAAACAAAATTGTCCGGCATTCAGCACGCTTGATAACAATCACGATGACTTAATTAGTCGAGATGAAGGCTTAAGCAATGAGTATGTTGCTAGGTACTGGGACATACTAGACGCCGACTTAGACGGAAGCTTAACACCCGCAGAATTTGCCAAGTTGGAATCGGTTGTGCAAAGAGAAGAGTCTTTAAAAACTGACCATCCTCAAGATGTCGAACAGTATAAAAAGGGGAAATATATTTCTCCTAATGAACAGATCGAACGTAATAAACGCGAAGGTAAGTAGTCATTCTAATATTACAAAATATTTTTAATGGGGTGCGACGAACTCAACTTCTATAAGTTTTCTTGCACCCTCTAAAATCAGCGGCTGCTGAGCAATGTGGTATAGAACCCTCATCTTGCTTTTGAATCCCACTCATTGGACATAAAAATGAAGCCGATTAGTAAAATCTTTTTCAAAGGGTTAATTGCCATTATCCCCCTTATATTTACCCTTTATTTACTCTTCTGGCTTGCCGGTACTGTTGAGTTGGCGCTGGGAAATATTTTCAAGTTTATCTTCCCGGATAGCTGGTACATACGAGGCTTGGGGGTTGTGTTAGGTATTCCGCTAGTGATTTTTTTCGGCGCCTTTCTGGAGTCTCTAACTTTCCGCAGCCTGTTCAATAATTTGGAAGAGCTTGTTATCCAAATTCCCGTTGTTAAAAGCATCTATACAACAATACGTGATTTTAGTTTGCTATTTTCCAGCAAAAACAAAGGGAAATTTAAACAAGTCGTTTTGGTCAATGTACGTCCCGGCAATGGTCAACAGATCGGTTTTATTACCGTTTCCGATGTTGGAGAAGCTTCACCTGCATTTATTACCAATGACCAGATCGCGGTATTTTTGCCATTCAGTTACCAGATGGGAGGGAACACGGTCATTATTTCACGTGAAAATGTGACAGAAATTGATATGTCTGTTGAGGATGCGCTGCGCTTTATCGCCACAGCAGGCGTTGTTGGTAATGCTGGTGATGAAAAAAATAAGTAACTATTCAGCTCAACAATTCGCCCCTTCTCACGCTGGAGAAGAGCTGTTATGCACAGCTTGATTGGGTACTGCGCCGCTGTTTGTTCAAGTCCAGTCGAACTATTTACAAAGTCAACTTGCTCTTGGATTTTATAACTTATGAGCGCTAGCGTACCGACCTGATCGGGTATAGCGGTTAGAGTGATTGCAAGGTTTTGACACAACCCCAATTTCATCCACAGCTTAAGCTCTCAGGAGAATCGCCATGAACCAACAAACCCACACTTCCAGTGAACACGGTATGCCGGCTTGTATTGAAGCCTGTAGTCATTGTCATCAAGTCTGCCTGCAAAGCGCCATGAATCATTGCCTTAAGGTTGGCGGCAAGCATGTTGAGGCAGAGCATTTTCGTTTGATGATCAGCTGTGCCGAGATTTGCCAAACATCGGCTAATTTTCAGCTGATGGGTTCGCCTTTTCACCAACGGGTGTGCGAGGTTTGCGCCGAAGTCTGTGAGGCGTGTGCCTTAAGCTGCGAGAAAGTCGGCGGTATGGAGGCATGCGTTAAAGCATGTCGAGATTGCGCCGAAAGCTGCCGGAAAATGGCCAGCGTTCAGCATTAACGGTGCTTGATTTTATGAACAACTCTCCAAAAGCCTTGGGGCTAGCGGCTATAGCGATAGCCCTTACGGCCTGTGGGGAAGTGGCACAATTGCCGATTTCATCTGGTGTCGGTACTCATCCCCAACTGCCGGCACCCAATCCAACTTTGATACCCACCGTAAATATTGCGCAGGCTGTCGGTTGGCCTGCCAATGCCAAGCCGGTAGCGACACCGGGGCTGACTGTAAACGCATTTGCCGCTGGACTCGATCATCCGCGTTGGTTGTATGTGCTGCCAAATGGCGATGTGTTGGTCGCCGAAACCAACGCACCAGCTAAACCTGAAGACGGGCAGGGCATCAAAGGCTGGATTATGCAGTGGGCTCTGAACAAGGCAGGTGCAGGCGAACCTAGCGCTAATCGCATTACATTGTTGCGTGATGCCGACCATGACGGCGTGGCGGAAACTCGAACGGTATTTATTGCAGGGCTCAATTCGCCGTTTGGCATGGCATTGGTCGGTAACGACTTTTACGTCGCAAACGCAGATGCGCTGCTGAGGTTTCCCTATAAATTAGGCGAAATCAACATTACTCAAGCGGGCACCAAGGTACTGGATTTACCGGGTGGGCCAATTAATCATCATTGGACTAAAAATGTGTTGGCTAGTCCGGACGGCGCGCGGTTGTATGTGACGGTCGGTTCCAACAGTAATGTCGCCGAGAATGGCATGGATCAAGAGATTGGTCGCGCTGCGATTTGGGAAGTCGATCCCAAGCGTGGCAGCTATCGCATCTTTGCCTCAGGATTGCGTAATCCCAATGGCTTAGCTTGGGAGCCGGAAAGCGGCGCCTTGTTAACTGTCGTCAATGAGCGCGATGAAATCGGCAGCGATTTGGTGCCGGATTATTTGACCTTAGTGCCCGACGGCAGCTTCTTTGGTTGGCCTTACAGCTATTATGGTCAGCATGTCGATGAGCGGGTACAGCCGCAGCGGCCCGACCTAGTTGCCAGTGCCAGGGTGCCGGATTATGCGCTCGGGACGCATACTGCCTCCTTGGGGTTGGTGTTTTCAAAAAACACCGGATGGCCTGCGCCATTTGATAACGGGGTTTTCATTGGTCAGCACGGTTCGTGGAATCGCGAGCCACGCAGTGGTTATAAGGTAATTTTTGTCCCTTTCAAAAGCGGTAAACCTGTCGGCGATCCCATCGATGTTTTGACCGGTTTTGTCAGCGACGAGGGCGATGCCTTCGGACGACCGGTAGGTGTTGCGCTGGATAAGCAAGCCGCGTTGTTGGTCGCAGATGATGTCGGTAATATCATCTGGCGGGTGGTGACAACCAAGCCCTGAGATTTACACCGTTGGCTTTGATTCCTGGCTTCGGCTCTGGCTAAGCGGAGTCGAAGCCAGCGTCGAATAAATGCGCTTAGGCCGTGGTTTATGGTGAAAGTTACACCGAACAACTTAATCACGCTCTATGTGCGATGCCGAACAGATGCTTGGCTATATCAAGAGCAATATTCCTCCGAACATAATTTTTCAGGAGATAAATCATGACCCTTACCAACAGTAAAACTGCCGACGAATTCGGACCCTTGCCAAGCGGAATCATTCATAACCACCTTAACGCGGTGTCTTGGGGCGCTATCTTGGCAGGGGCAGCAGCGGCCGCGGCCTTGTCGTTATCATTGTTGATATTGGGAACAGGTCTGGGCCTGTCTTCGGTATCACCATGGGCGTTTAATGGCGTTACCGCGACTACCTTTGGCGTAACAACCATTCTCTGGCTAACTTTTACGCAACTGATTGCTTCTGGAGTAGGCGGCTACATTGCCGGCAGACTGAGAACAAAGTGGGTTGATACACAATTCGACGAGGTCTATTTTCGCGATACCGCACACGGCTTTTTAGCCTGGGCCGTTGCTGCATTGGCGACCGCCGCGCTATTAACGTCGGTGATTAGTTCAATCGTCAGCGGCGGCATTCAAGCTGGGGCGACTTTTGCTGGCGGCGTCGCCGGCACTGCCGCAGTGGCAGAATTAGATAGAGTGAAACCGGAGCATGACAATGGGCCAATCGCTTACTTTGTCGATTCGCTGTTCAGACGAGACATTAATGTGGCGATAGCCAAAAACGGCGGTGCTCCGGAACCCATCTTCTCGCATGGTGCGCCTTTTGAAGTGAGTCGTATCTTTTTAAACTCTATTCATACCGGGCCACTGCCTCCGGAAGATATACGTTATGTCGGTCAAGTCGTCGCAGCTCGTACTGGATTGACTCAGCAAGCTGCGGAGACGCGAGTGACTGATACCTATAATCGTGTTCAAACCAAGCTGCATAACGCGGAAATCCTCGCCAAAGAGGCGACTGACAAAGCACGTAAAGCGACAGCTTATGCGGCATTGTGGCTGTTTATTTCGCTGCTTATTGGGGCCTTCGTGGCTAGCCTATCGGCCACCTATGGTGGTCGGCAGCGTGATTTGTAATTACCCATAAAAACCCAACAACCAAGGAGACTAACAATGCGCTCAATACTTTTATACCTACTCGGCATTCCCATTCCTATCATCATTTTAATTGCGATTTTCGTGCATTAGACGAATCGCAAAACACTCTAAAAAGCGTCGCCCTTGTCCATTTTTAACGCAGTCACGTTAAATTAAGACAAGGGCGATTTTTTATAGGCGGCTTACGTTATTGACTAGAGCTTTCGCATTGCAGCCATATAGAAAAATGGCTCAACTAACTACCTTGAACCGAACTTGCTTGCTGACAGCCGCACTTTTTTCTGTATGTTCGCTACCGAACCGACCGCAATACGATTTATCGATATAGTGTCTATAAGGTTTTGACGCAACCCCAGTCTTACTGAGGATCTAAGGTTCTTGATAAAGATGATAGGCCATTTTCGGACACACTTGTTGCTATGTATTTTGCGATAAGAATCTGAAGATTTAGGCATCAAACCTAAGCTCACTTTTAAACATCATTGGAGATTTACTCATGAAACAATTAATTAGATTTTTTTCCGCATTTTTTATGGTTCTGACGTTATTGACTGCGGTAGGTTGCGCATCGTCGAAAACTCATGAAGGAACCGGCGAATATGTTGACGACAGCGTTATCACCAGCAAAGTTAAAGCGGCGATTTTGAATGAGCCAACTTTAAGCTCTGCTGAAATCAACGTGGAAACCTTTAAAGGCGTCGTGCAATTGAGCGGCTTTGTAAATTCTAATGAAGATATTACAAAAGCAGTCGCTGTAGCTCGCAGTGTTGGCGGCGTGAAGTCTGTTAAAAATGACATGCGTCGTAAATAAGCCAGCCACATCAGCCAGGAATTAATTATGGAAACGTTAGATAGAGTATCGAATTCAGCGCATGAAGCTTATGACAAGGTTGCCCAGGCGACCAGCCAAGCGGTGGATACGCTGGGTGACAAAGGCCAACAACTGAAGAGCACCGAGGAGCGCTTGGTCAAAGACTGCCGCGGTTATATTAGTAAGAATCCCATTGCGTCAGTCGGTATTGCGGCAGCGGTTGGATTTTTATTTGGCCGTTTGTTGAATCAACGTTAGAGCGTCAATCATCAACTGAGATGCCTTAACAGGCATCTCAGCACGAGGAAATTAGCATGGAAACTATAGAAAAAGCCGCCAATTCAGCCCATGAAACGGTCGATATCATCGCCAATGTCGCTACTCAGGCCGTTGATGCATTAGGTGAAAAAGGCGAACAACTGAAAAATAGAGAGCAACAATTGCTTGATGATTGTCGTGGCTATGTTCATGACAACCCGATTACTGCGTTGGGCATCGCGGCAGCAGCAGGCTTTGTGCTGAGCCGGTTGTTGAGTGGTCGTTAGTCTGGCAACTGAATTTTAACAAACCGTTCGTGGTCGACTTGCATGGATGCAGGAGGTAGGGCAATGCATGGAGCAGTTGCCGAGAGCTTGTCGAACCATGAACCACGTGCTTTTCTATGGGTCGAACGGGGACTTGCAAATGTCCGACAAAACATGAAACCAAGCGCTGCCAAACATCAGCCTTCTGAGCAAACCGCCCAAAGCAGCGAACCCCAAAACGGGGCCGGTGTATTGGCAGAGGCCCAGTTGTTGTGGGATGAGTTACGCGGGTTGGGTGTGGATCGCATTCGTCTGGCAGCGCTGGAAACTCAGCGGGCGGGCGATAGCTTGGTGTCGATGCTTATCTCGGGCGTGATGATTGCCGTCTTGCTACTGAGCGCCTGGCTAGGGTTGCTGGCCGCCGCTGTGTTAGTGCTTATTGAAAATGGCTTTGCTCCCAGCAGTGTCATATTGCTTACCGTTGCCGCTAACTTGTTGCTGACACTTATTTTGTTTGGCGTGATACGCCGTAAGAGTCGTTTTTTACAATTCCCTTCGACGCTCCGCAGTCTTCAGCCCATAGCCCCACAGGGCCTGGATGCAGAGAAATCATCATGAAGGACCAGTTTCTAAAACGTCGCAAAGCCAGGTCGCTAAACGCCCAAATCAGTAATGTTGAATGGCAGATATTGCAACGTCAACAAAGTATCCATGTGCGTGGCGATAGCTTAATCAGGAAAATCCGCCAGCAGCTTACTGCGCCAACTTCGTTGCTACTTTCCGGTGGTGTTGGTTTTTTGTTAGGAGAACTTACTAAACGCCGAGCACCAAAATCATGTGCTACCGGAGATAAATCAACAGCCCCCGCAACCTCGCCACTGATCACTGCGCTTAATCTAATCGGCACAGTTCGCACTTTATATATGGCGTTGCCGATAGCCTGGATGCTGAAGTCTTATAAATTACCTGAACGGGGCTATCGCCGGGTGGCGAGCGCTCCTCGTACAACGGCTAGTCGCTTTTCCGGACTGGATTCACGATAAGTTATTCTTCTCATCACTCTTCATGTTAGTACTCAAATTGGGCTAAAAAGTTATCGCTTAGACGCGACTAGTAGCTGAGTTAGACATGGGGTATTCGCACCGTAGCATGTCGGCCCGCCAAAAAATGCACAACAAGATCTGATCTCGTATTTCTATACTTCTGATAAAGTGGGTCACTAGATATTTTTTTAACGACGGTTTAGATGTCAGTTTTACACGTTCTCTTACGAGTTTTGAATAACGCAAGTGGATTTTGGCAGGGTGAAATGAGAATGGCTGTTATCAGGTTGTCGAAATGGGCAAACATATCGACAACGGCCGTAAGGAAATTGCAATGTAGCCGTTCATGGGCGCGCAAATGGGGCGTCGCTGGTTTGGTTTTTCTATTGGGAATATCACTGCCCGCAGCAGCAGAACCAGTTCGGACTGTGCTGATGGTGTATGGCGAAAGCCGTTTATCTCCGGCGATCACGGTAGGGGATGAAAACATCAGGGCCGCTGCGCAGGAAGGCCGCGGGCAGTCGGTCGAGTTCCTGACCGAATTTCTCGATGTGGGCCGCTTTGCCGATGCGGGTTACGAAACACTGCTCACCGATTTTCTCCGCGGTAAGTATCAGGGCAAGCACATCGATGTCGTCGTCGCGGGCGGACCCTCGGCGCTTAGATTTCTGCTCCGCCACCGTGCGGAATTGCTGCCCGATACCCCAGTGGTTCATGCGGCCGTAACATCGGCGCAACTCAAAGCGTTGGCTCCCCCGCCCGATGTGGTCGGCGTGCCAATCGATCCCGATCCGCTGCCGACGCTCGAATTGGCGCTGCGCCTGCATCCTCAAGCGCGGCGGCTGACGCTGATTACTGGAACTTCCGCCTGGGATCGCGATGTGGAAAAACAGCTGCGAGCTGTCGTTACTAGACTGCCCGCACAGGTTCACGTGGAATTCTTGGCAGGATTGCCCATGGCGGGGCTAAAGGAGCGGCTCAGCCTGTTGTCAAACGATACACTGGTCTTTATTGGCAGCTTTCAACGGGACGGGGCGGGACGGTCGTTCGTTAACGCCGATGCGATAGCGCAGATCGCATCGGCCTCGGTCGTTCCTGTCTATGGTTCGTACAGTTCTTACGTTGGTGCCGGTATTGTCGGCGGCTACATGTCCACTTTCGAGGCAATGGGGTGGCAGGCGGGTGAAATCGCCCGGCGGCTGCTGAACGGTGAGCAGGCGTCGGCCCTGGGCTTGCCCACAGTTCACCGAAACGCTTACCTGTTCGACTGGCAGCAATTACAGCGCTTCGGTATAGACGAAAATGCATTACCTCAAGGTAGCATCGTTAAGTACCGCCAACCTTCCTTTTGGGAAGCTTACCGTGGGCGCATCGTCGCAGCGATAGTGGTGGTCTTATTGCAGGCGGCGCTCATTGCCTTGCTGCTGGTGGAAAGACGATTACGTCGGCAGACCGCGTCTGAGCTGCTGGATAGCGAAAAGCGCATGAACTTGGCGGCAAATGCGTCGGGCTTGGGCATGTGGCTCTGGAACATCGGCCGCGACGAGATTTGGGCTACTCCTCATGCTCGTGCCCTGTACGGTGTCGGTGAATCCGAGCTTATTGATTTCGACCGTTTTCTTAGTACCCTCCATTCCGCCGACCAAGAGGCTATGAAAAAAGCCGTAGAAACAGCATTGGTTTCAATCGCCGATTTCGAAACCCAATACCGGGTGATTCATCCTGACGGTGAGCTCCGGTGGATTTTAGTTAAGGGGCAGGTGGAGTCCGATGAAGCTGGGCAACCTACTGCCATTGTCGGTGTATCTATCGACATCACCTCCCGGAAACTGGCGGAACTGGCGGCCGAGCAACACCGCAATGAAATGGTACGCATGGCTCGTGTGGGACTGGTGGGACAACTCTCCGGTTCCATCGCCCACGAGTTGAATCAACCCTTGTCCGCTATACTCGCCAATACCCAGGCGGCACAACGGCTGTTGGCGCGGGAACCGGTCGACTGGCAAGAGATAGGCGAGATTTTGAAGGACATCGTCGAGGACGATCAGCGTGCCGTCGAGGTTATTCAGCGCCTGCGTTCACTCTTCAACCGGGGAGAATCGCAACGCCGGCTGCTGCATACGAATGAACTCGTAAGGGACGCATTAAAGTTGGCGCATAACGACATAGTCACGGATCAAGTGAGCCTCTCGACGGAATTGGCGGGCGATCTGCCGGCCGTTGTGGCAGATTGGGTGCAATTACAACAGGTTCTGTTGAATCTCATCGTTAATGCCTGTGAAGCCATGGCGGAGAAAGAGACGACGCGCAAGCTTGCGGTTAGAACCTGGAGAGACGGCGGGGACGTCATTATCGAAGTGGCCGATACCGGCAAGGGCGTCGATGCCGACGTGGAAGCGCGCCTGTTCGAGTCTTTTTTTACCACCAAGAGCAACGGCATGGGCATGGGGCTTGCCATCAGCCGCTCCATCATCGAAGCCCACGGCGGACTGCTTACACTGGCTAACAATTCGGAGCGAGGCGCGGCATTCCGCATCAGCCTGCCCATTATCAAAGAGGGCGTCGACCGATGAAATCCAGAGAACCCACGATCTTCCTGGTTGACGACGATCTGTCGGTACTTAAGGCGTTGGATAGGCTGTTACGATCCGCTGGTTATCGGGTAGCAACCTTTGCTTGTCCGCAAGCCTTTCTGAGCGGCTACGATCCGGAACAAGCGGGCTGCCTGCTACTGGATCTAACGATGCCGGGAATGAGCGGTATGGACGTACAGCAGCGGCTTAGCGAGGCTGGCGCGAGCCTGCCTATCGTCTTTCTCACCGGTCAGGGCGACATCCCGACCAGCGTCCGGGCGATCAAGGACGGCGCGGTGGACTTTCTTACCAAGCCGGTCGTTGACGAGGCGCTGTTCGCGGTAATACGCGAAGCCCTGGTCAAAAACGTCGCCGACCGCCTATCCCACGCCGAGCTGGCCCTGATCCAGCGCCGCCTCGCCTCGCTGACCCCGCGAGAGCTCGAAGTGTTCAAGCATGTCGTGGCCGGTAGACTCAATAAACAAATCGCCGCCGATCTTGGCACGGTGGAAAAAACCATCAAGGTACATCGTGCCAGAGTGATGCAAAAGATGCAGGCGAAATCGTTGGTCGAACTGGTGCGTCTGGCCGAGCAAGCCAGCCTTGTTTAGTCCGCACCGACTAAGCTGTCCGGCGTCTGGCGATAGGCGCGCACAATCCTGCCAGAGCGGCCGCTGACTGTTGGCCCAAGGTCCAATAGTCAGCGGCCGCTCTCTTTAGTAGTCTGTTAGAGCAGCATTGATTGTATAAACGCCTACGACATCGGGTGCAGTAGGCCATAAAGTCTAACGTTAACTAAATAGGAAAAATGATGAATATTCTGGCCCTTAAAAAACATAGCAGGTCTTTCAGCGCGTCAAAGCCGCTCATCGTAGCGGGTTGCTTGGCATTTGGTTTAATGGCTCAACCCGCGCAAGCGGCTTTGACCTTCAGCTTTAATTATCTGAATCCGGGCGAGGGCTTCGACGATCCGACTTTTGGTTTGAACAGAAAAGCGGCGCTAAATGAAGCCGCAGGCATGTTAGGCGCTTATTTCAGCAACTACACGGCAAATTTAACCTATGACGTGACTTCATATAGTATCGATAAAAACACCTTAGCCTCGGCAGGTAGCGGTCAATTCGTTGAGCCAGGTACCTTTCAGGAAACTGTTGTACAAACAAAAATTCTGACTAATGGCGCAAGCGACGGTAACGGTGCCGATGCCGATGGCATCGTCGATTGGAATTTTTTCTATAACTGGGGACTCACCGATAATGTCGCGGCAAATGAATATGATTTCAAAAAAGTCGCTATCCATGAGTTATTGCACTCATTTGGCTTTGCCGGAAATATCGGCAATGGCGGTGTTGATAATCAAGGCGTCGCACCAGGCAGTCAGGGTTCCTGGGCTAATTTCGACAATTTTTTAACCGATGCCTCGGGCAATCGACTGATCGGTACCGACGGTGTTTTCGACAGCACCAAAGTTGCTGCACTGACAGCGGGCAGCGGCAGCGTATTGTTTAACGGCGCCAATGCGGTTGCCGCCAATGGCGGCGTGGGCGTTAACATATTTGCACCGACTACGTGGACTGGCGGTAGCAGTCTTTCGCATCTTGATGACGACACACCGGCTTTTTCTCAATTGATCATGGCATCAACCGTCTCCGAAGGATTAAAAACTCGCGAAATATCCGCTATAGAGCTTGGTATACTGAAAGACATCGGTTATACCCAAATAGAGGCGCCAGCAGAGGTACCCGTACCTGCTACTGTTTGGTTGATGCTGACTGGCTTGATGGGGCTATTGGGTTTAAATCGTCGTAAAGCTGCGTTGTAAGTTTTTGACAACCTGGCTTTTAGTGCAGAAAGGGGCTCTTTATGAGCCCCTTTTTTATTTGATGAAAAGGAAAATACATGTACAAATTCGCGATGACTCTGTTGATAACACTGGGAATGAGCCTAATGACCAATAACCTATCGGCAAATTCTGATGTTCCGTTGCAGTACACCTTGAAAGAGATAAGTATTTCCCTCTTGCATCAAACCGGTCACGGTATTCCAGGCGGTTACGAAATCACTATTAGCGGTAGCGGTAACAGCTTTTACAGCAGGAACAACGAGGCTCGAACGCCGATTAGTGTCGACAAAAAGACTTTGTTGGAACTGGTTAATGATTTTTACAGCAGTCATTTTTTTGAATTGGCCGATACCTATACGGTAAAAAAACAGGTGGTTTTGAAAAGCGATGACAGCGTTGCGACAACTGGCATGCGCTTAATGGACATTGCCAGTACGCGGTTGTGTATTCAGCTTGCAGATTATAAAAAGTGCGTGACCATCGTCAACGGTCAACCCGTAGAAGCCGCACAACTGATCACGAAAATCGAAAAACTGTTTATGCATTGATGACCGGAGTAGGGGCGGTAGATTGTCGATTACCGTAATCCCATACATAGAGCCTCAAGGATAAGACTGATTCGATTGTTGGATTTTATTCTGAATTATCAGGACGATTAAAACGGGTTTAACGATTTACGGTGTTAGAGTACAAACGTGATTAGTGGTACCTAGTTCTATTTGTAAGGTGCTGTGCTCGACGGAAAAGCGTTCTTTCAGTGTTAAGACAATCTCATCTATAAATATATCGCCAGGGTAGCCGTTGGGCATGACCAAATGAACTGTGAGAGCCGTTTCAGTCGTGCTCAAGCCCCAGATGTGCAAATCGTGAATATCACTGACACCTGGACATTGACGCAGATAAATTTCTACTTCAGAGCGATTAATATGTCGAGGCACAGCGCTCAAGGCCAGGCGCGTTGATTCACGCAGCAAGCCCCAAGTTCCGATCACAATAACTAAAACGATAACGAGGCTAATGACTGGATCAAGCCAGAACCAATTGGTAAACATAATTGCGACACCGGCGGCAACGACGCCTAATGACACAACGGCGTCAGCCAGCATGTGCAGATAAGCCCCCCTGATGTTCAAATCGCCTTTGCTGCCTTTGACAAAAAGCCAGGCGGATAAGCCGTTTATGACGATACCAACTGCCGCGATTTCCATCATCAGCATCCCTGAAACCATCGGCGGCTGTGAGAAACGTTGTATCGCTTCCCAAGCAATGGCCCCGCACGCCACCAACAGAAACGTCGCGTTTGCTAAAGCCGCCAAAATCGATGTGCTTCTAAGTCCATAGGTGTAGCGCACGCTAGGCTCTTTGCGGCCCAGGATCGTTGCAATCCATGCCAGCAGCAGACCCAAAACATCGGATAAATTATGCCCGGCATCGGCCATTAACGCCGTCGAGTTGGCAATAAAGCCATATACAAACTCAATCACAACAAACGCGGTATTCAGTCCGATAGCGATAATAAAGGCGCTGCCATAATTGCCGGGTTTAGCATGGTGATGGCCATCATGAGAGTGACCTTGATGGGAGTGATCATCGTGAGAGTGCGAATGGTGGTGGTCGTGTTGATGTGCCATCGGCGGGGATTTCCGTAATTAATTATAAGTTGACCGGATCGGTCGCGACTATCTTGCCAGGCGTCATTCTGAATAACGAGCAAGTGACTAATCTGCAGTCAGTATACGCAGCAATCGTTGATTCAGTTGCATAGCTAATAGTCTTATTGATGCGGTGAAGACCATACCATTTGGACAGTCTTCCCAACTATATAATAAAAATTAGAAGATTTTAATACGCGGCTATTGATTAGGTTATTTCGGAGATATTCAAGCCGACTGTTTTCGAATCAAGTGCCAGCGAAAGAATAAGCAATGTAAGAGCCCCAAGCTGAAGTGCGAAACGAATGGTATGGCCCATTTCCCAGTTTGCACGCAGATCTGTCCAATTGAGCGGAATGTTGTGCTGTGTTGTCTCGAGAAAAAAAGCATTAGCGGGCGCGACCAACCAGAAAAAGACGACCGGAAACGCCAGCAACAACGCGAATAACGCAGCCAAGGAGAACCAAAAACCTGGTTTGTTCTTGCGAATTAAGAATGCGAGCAGGCCGGTTGCTGCAATCGCTAACGGTTCAAGTACACCACCAATATTTGGCGGCCCCCATTGAACGTATAGCGACTTTTGCAGTGTGATGTATAACGTAGCGTCGTAGTGCATCTTTGCCGGTTGTTCAAGAACATGGGCAAAAGCGAGTCCCGAGAGTAGGGCAACCAATAAAATGGTGACGAATCTTAATAATTTCAGCGGCACGCTATACCACCCTTACTGATAAAGCTAAGACTTCCCGCAAAGTCACAAATTCTTCAGCGGCAGTCGGATGGATGCCGATCGTTGAGTCGAAAATGGCCTTGGTCGCACCGGCTCTAATCGCAACAGCCATGCCTTGGATAATTTCCGGCGCATCGGCACCTACCATATGCAAACCCACGACCTGATCAGTACTGCGCACAACGATCATCTTCATTAGGGTTTTTTCATCCAAGCCGGACAGGGCGTTTTGCATTGGTGTAAAACTGGTTTTGTAAATATCGATGTCCGAATGCTTTGCTCTTGCTTGCGCTTCGGTTAGCCCCACCGACCCAATGGTCGGCCGGCAAAATACTGCGGTGGGAATATTCTCGTAATCCACCGATTGCGGCTGCTGGGCATATAGCTTATTGATTAGCGCCATGCCTTCGGCTATCGCGACCGGCGTCAGGTTGACCCGATTAGTGACATCGCCTAAGGCATAAATTGATGGAATATTGGTTTGATAGTTGTCATAAACCTTAATTGCGCCGTCGTCGTCCAACTCAACGCCCAACGCTTCCAGGCCAAATCCGGTTGAGTTCGGGGTTCGGCCGGTGGCGTATAACACCAAGTCCGTAGTCATTTTAGTGCCGTCAATAAGCCGGACAGCAAAGTCTGCGGCCATTTTTTCTATGGCTTCAATATCGCTGTTGAACAACAGGCTAATGCCTTTTTTGGTCATTTCCGCAGCGAGAAAGTCTCGAATGTCTTCATCAAATCCTTGCAGCAATTTGTCGCCACGATGGCAAATAGTGGTGTCGACGCCAAGGCTATTAAGAATACTGGCAAATTCCACCGCGATATAACCGCCGCCGACAATAATGATGCGCTTGGGCAATCGCTCAAGAAAAAACATCTCATTCGAGGTGGCGATATGTTCCTTGCCAGGCATGTCGGGTACAAACGGTCTGCCGCCAGTGGCAATGATTATGTGTTCAGCCCGGTAGGATGAACCTTCCACCTCGACCGTATTGGCATCAAGCACTTTTGCTGAGCCGGTAATTACATTGACGCCGGATTGTTGCAGCCGCTTGTTATAAACCCCTTGTAGCCGGGTTATTTCCTCGTTTTTGTTGGCGATCAAGTTTGACCAGTTGAACGATGATTGTCCTACAGTCCAACCAAATCCTTTGGCGGCTTCGAATTGATCGTGAAATTGCGAGGCATAGACCAACAGTTTTTTAGGCACACAACCGACATTGACACAGGTGCCGCCGATGTGGCGTTGCTCAGCGAGAGCAACTCGTTTACCCAAACCGGCCGCCGTGTTTGCAGCACGCACGCCGCCTGAGCCGCCACCGATTACAAACAGGTCATAGTCATAGTGTGTCATGGGTGCGTCTCATATAAGTCAAGATGAAAAGGGCTATTTATTTTGCTGCAAATAATCCAACAGTGTATCTGCGCCGCTCACCGTAAATGGGTCATCCGGGCAATTATCAATTTGGCCGGGTTCGCTGAATATTTTGAGGATCTTTTTATCATCAACAATCATCGAATACCGCCATGAGCGACTGCCAAAGCCGACGTTGTCTTTTTTCACCAGCATGCCCATGGCTTGGGTAAACTCACCATTACCGTCGGGCAGCATCTTTACATTGGTGATGTCTAAGTGCTTGCTCCATTGAAACATCACAAAAGCGTCGTTAACGCTCAGGCAATACACTTCATCAACGCCTTGATCAAGGAAGTCCTGATATTTATCAACAAAGCCGGGAAGATGTTTACTTGAACAGGTTGGGGTGAACGCACCGGGCAACGCCAACACCACGATTTTCTTGCCTTTAAAAATATCGTCTGTACTGACATCTTGCCAGCGAAAAGGATTGTCGCCACCGATGCTTTCGTCGCGAACTCGGGTTTTAAAAATTACATCAGGTACAGTTGAAATCATTAGGAATTCCTTGGTTTTTAGAGGTGAGGCCTGGGTGAGACTTATTTTTTGAATCACGCAATAAAAAAAGCCAGCGGGAAATTGTTGGACCACGCTGGCATCAGTTTAAAACTGCATGAGTTTGGGAAATCTAGGCTGTTGCTGCGTCCAAAAGCCGATCCAGAGTACGGATATGCGCTTGCTGAGCGGGCAGCAATTTTGCTTCAATTAACGTGCAAAGATCTGCGGATAATTCGTCATCCTTTAAGGCTTGTTCATAATCATCAACGCCATTTTTTTCACCTTCGCGTAGTGCTTTTAGTGCAGTGTGGTTACCAAAAATACTAGCGCTTTCCAGCACCAATGTTGCCCACGTGCCCCATGCACCTGAAGTCTCAGCGGGCGTGCCGCCCAAAGAACGGCTTAGTGTCTGTAAGCTTGATACAGCAACTTTATGATCCTGATAAATGGGTCGTAAATGCTCCGACTCGCCCAAACTGACATCTTGTCTCAGTTTATCCAGCGCCTGTTGGTAAGACTCGACTGCTGATAATTCATCTTTCAGCAATTTATTGATTGTTTCGATGTTATGCATAACAAAATACCTGTGCGATTGTTAGTTTGGTTTTGTACGAAATCAGCAAAACCAAACTAACGAAATTGATGGAGATTTATTGCAC